>ERZ838839.237-NODE-237-length-73547-cov-5.896329_pt1 | contig 73547 bp, 74 predicted proteins | sample MGYA00519909_ERZ838839 | MGnify/ENA primary metagenome ERZ838839 (study PRJEB31850, sample SAMEA3708843) | human gut metagenome | biome: human gut; feature: human-associated habitat; material: faeces | place: China | collected 2014 ...
GCTGATAAATCCAAGCTTTCTTGTGCAATTTTAATAAAAATATACAGAGAGGTCTCGTAGAAATTAAGATAAAAGAATTTTCAAATATCTCGAAAAATCGGTGTTGTTAAATCCCTTTCATCTTCTGTTAGCAAATACAAAAATCATCAGCTAATACCGTTCTCTATACACACTGTGCAGAAAGTGGACATATTAAAAAATTCATTTGTATGCTAAAATAAAAATGGGGAGAACGTTTTTAGACAGGAGGTAGGCAAATGAATAAAAGGATGAAAAAATGGATTTTCTGTATGATGTTAGCCATCGCTGTTATTTGGGGAGAAAAAAATATTTTATGTCCTCAGAGTAATGTAGCAGCGGCGGAAAACGAAGATGACAAAATACAGGGAACTTACGGAGACAATCTGAAGTGGAGTTTTAAAGATGGAGTGTTCATTGTTTCAGGAACCGGAGAAATACCGGCTTATTTTTCGAGAAAGTTACAAAAGCAGGGCAATGAGTTCTATGCTGACCGAGTAAAAGAAATCGTGGTTGAAGAAGGAATTGATCAGATTGCAAAATCAGCATTTGAAGGTTGTTCATGGACAAAAAAAGTAACACTTCCTGAAGGTATTAAGGTAATTGGAGACGAGGCGTTTAGTACAGTTTACAGGCTGACAGAGATAAACCTTCCAGATGGATTAGAAACGATCGGAGACAAAGCATTTTATTATAATTCTTTAAAAAAAGTACAGATTCCAGAAAGCGTTTCAAGTATTGGGAAGGAAGCATTTTCTGAGAATGCAGCTCTTGAAGAGATCAATATTCCAAGAAAAATTACAAAATTAAATGATAAAACATTCTTTCGATGCAGATCATTAACGAAAATAGATTTTCCTAGTAATTTAGAAAGCATTGGAAATAGAGCATTTAGTGGATGTGTAAATTTACAAGAGATAAAAATTCCTGAAAAAGTTTCTGTGATTGGAGTTGGAGCATTTTCATATTGCCAAAAGATCAAGGATATCAGGTGGCCTGATAAGATCAAAACGATCAATGATCGTATGTTTGAAGGATGTGAACACTTAGAAAAAATACATATGCCAGAGGATCTTGAGACAATTGGAGATGCTGTATTTGAAGACTGCGTAAATATCGAAGAGATGAAAGTTCCACAGACAGTAAAGTCGATTGGAGAATATGCATTTGCAGGATGTACAAAACTGCAGAATATAGAATTGCCAGATCGCTTGAAAGTGTTAGAAAGCCATATATTTAATGGATGCACTTCTTTAGAAGAATTTCAATTTAGCAAAGCAATACAGAATATCAAAGAAGATGCGTTTAAAGATTGCACAAAGTTAAAATATTTAGTAATTCCAGATAGTGTAACCCAGATTGGAGAAGAAGCTTTTCAGGGGTGTAAAGGACTGGAATATATTAAATTATCAAGAAATATTGAAGTGCTGAGAGATCAAACATTCATGAATTGTGAATCTTTGACAAGTATTGAAATACCATCTGGCGTATTGACATTAGAATACAAAGTTATCAGCGGATGTGAAAAATTAAAAATGATCATTCTTCCAGAGAGTGTTGTGAGTATACAACAATATTCTATCGGATGGGATCTAAAAGAAGTACCAATCATCGGGACATCTGGATCAGCAGCGGAAAGATATGCACAGGATTATCGAAGAGTATTTAAGAGGTATATTGATTGGAACTGTGATCATGATTATTACCAAAATATTTTAATAAATGGGACAACAAAAAAGGATGGGGCAGAAGCGAAACATTGTGAAAAATGTGGATATACTATTTTACAGAATTTGAGCCGTCCTGTATCTGTAAAACCAAAAGCAGCGGCATTATCTTATAATGGGAGAAAAAATTTCCCTCAAGTTGAGATCAGACTTGCGAATGGAAAAATATTAGATGACAAATATTATAGTTGCTTACATGAAGAAAATAATATTGATCCTGGAACTTATCACATGAAGATTCAATTAAAAAATGGATATGAAGGAATATTAGAATGTACCTATCAGATTGTAAAATCAGATTGTGAGATACGATATCATGGGAAAGATGAAATCGTAGGATCTTATGACGAGGCAATCCCATTAAAAATAACAGCAAACAGACGTAATGCAAAAATGATCTATAAAGTATCAGATCCTAAGAGTTTAACTGTTGATGAAAAAGGTATCATTCGTGCAAAGAATGTTGGAAGGTATACGGTGACAGTATATATTCCAGAAGATGGGAACTATAAGAGATCAAATGAAATAAAGGTCAAAGTACGTATCATACCAGCGAAGATTAAACTTCAATCAGCAAAGGCAAAATTAAGAAGAAAGATCAGTATCAAATGGATTAGAGATACAAAGGTACAAGGTTATCATATTAGCTATTCTACGAATAAGAATATGCTGAATTCAAAAACGATAACGATCAAAAAGAATAAAACAACCAGTGCTGTTTTAAAGAATCTAAAGAGCAAGAAGAAATACTATATTGAAATTTACGGTTACAAGAAAGAAAAGGTTGGAAAACGTTACACAGATGTCATAGGTCCAGTGACAAAGAAAACGATAAAAACAAAATAAAAATATGCTTTATAATAGGAAGGAAAGAGTATTTGCAGGAGGTAGGAACATGAGGAAGATTAAAAGGATCATTATTTGTGTGATAATGGCTTTTGTAATGATATGCGTTGGAAACAATGCGTTTTCTAAGGCAAGGGATATTAAGGCAGAAGAAACTCAAAATAATGAATTGAAAGGAACTTATGGTGATAATTTAACATGGAATTTTAAAGATGGAGTTTTAAAAATTTCAGGGACAGGAGAAATTCCAGAACTATTTTTAGAAAAAATAAATGATCAATATGATGAAATTTCTAAGTATACTGTAAAAGAAATTGTGATTGAAAAAGGTGTTACTGGGATAGGGAATTCTGCGTTTGAAGGCTGCTATTGGGCGGAAAAAGTAACATTTCCAGATGGACTGCAGACAATAGGAAATGAAGCATTTGATAGGAATGGATTAAAAGAACTGGAAATACCAGAAAGTGTTTCATACATTGGAAAATCTGCATTTTCTTGGTGTAGAAAACTTGAAGAAGTCAAACTTCCAGAAAACCCTACAAAATTAAGCGATAAAATATTTTATGAATGCAATGCTTTGGAGAAGGTAGTGCTCCCAAATAACTTGGAGAGCATTGGAGATGAAGTGTTTTATGAATGTGGATTGAACAAACTGGAAATACCAGAAAGCGTTTCAAGTATTGGAAGTGATGCATTTTCTCAATGTAGAAATCTTGAAGAAGTCAATATCCCAAAAGGTATTACGAAAGTAAACAAAGGAACATTCTTTGGGTGCAGTTCTTTAAAGAAAATAGATCTTCCAGAGAATCTCGAAAGTATCGGAGAAAATGCATTTAGAGGATGTATGAAATTTCAAGAAATAAAAATTCCAGAGACAGTTTCGAGTATCGGGAATTGGGCATTTTCATCCTGCGTAGCAATAAAAGAGATTAACTGGCCGGATAAGGTAAAAAATATCAATGATTACATGTTTGATGGTTGCAAGCAATTGAGAAAAGTCAATTTTCCAAAAGATCTCAAAAGCATTGGAGATTCTGCATTTGGAGAGTGTGTAAGTATGGAGGAAATGAAAGTTCCGCAGACGGTAAAGACGATTGGGAGCTGTGCATTTGCAGGCTGTACAAATCTGCAGAATATAGAATTACCAGATCGTTTGAAAGTGTTAAAAAGCAGTATGTTTAATGGATGTACTTCCTTAAAAGAATTCCAATTTGGAACAGCAATACAGAAGATCGAGAGAGCTGCATTCAAAAACTGTACAGGGTTAAAATATCTGGTGGTTCCAGATAGTGTGACACGGATCGGTGATGAAGCTTTTAAGGGATGTACAGGGTTAGAATATATAAAGCTGTCAAGGAATGTTGAGGTTTTGGAAGATTGGCTGTTTCAGGATTGTGAATCACTTACAAGTATTGAGATACCATCCAGTGTACAAAGGTTAAGATATTGGATTGTTGATGGCTGCACAAATCTTAAATTGATCATCATACCAGAAAGTATTGTTGATATGGAGGCTATTGGATGCAATGTAGAAGAGGCACTGATCGTTGGAGAAGCAGGATCTACGGCAGAGAAATACGCACAAAAATATCAGAGAGCATTTAAGAGTTACGATGACTGGAATTGCAAACATAGTTATGAACATAGTATTCTAAAAACAGCAACGATCAACAATGATGGAGCAGAAGGATGGGATTGTAAAAAATGTGGATATAAGATTTTGCAAGAATTAAGCCATCCGGTTTCTGTACAGTTAACGAATGAGTCACTTCCATACAATGGAAATCAAAATTTTCCAGATATTCAGATCAAACTTGCAAATGGAAAACTGTTAGATGATAAGTATTATACTTGCGTATATGAAGGTGACCATATTTATCCAGGAACATATAAAGTCCAGATCGTATTAAAGAATGGGTATGAAGGAACCTTAGAAAGTTCTTATAAGATTGTAAAAGCAGAGCGCATATTAACATATGATGGCAAAAAAGAAGTGGAAGGGTCATATGACAAGCCATTTCAGATAAAGGCCAAGGCCGATGGAATCAATCCAAAGATCAGTTATAAAGTGTTAGATTCAAAGATTCTTGCAATTGATTCAAAAGGTTTGATCAAAGCAAAAAGCGTTGGAAGCTGTACGGTGACAGTGTGTGTACCAGAGGATGATAATTATAAGAAGTCGAATGAGATTAAGATCAAGATAAGGATCATACCTGCAAAAGTCAAAGTAAAATCTGCAACGCCGAAATCTGGAAGAAGGATCAGCCTTAAATGGACAAGAGATTCAAAAGTAGATGGTTATTATATCCGATATTCTACAAATAAGAAGATGCGAAATTCAAAAACAATAATGATCAAAAAAAATAAAACGACTAGTGCTGGTTTGAAGAATTTAAAGAGAAAGAAAAAATACTATATTGAGATCTGCGGTTACAAGAAAGTAAAAGTTGGAAAACAATACAAGAATGAGTTGGGAACTGTAACAAAGAAGACGATCAAAACAAAATAAAAATTGCAAAACGAGTTCTTTCTATATATAATAAGGAAAGAACTCGTTTTCATTTATGCAAAAAAACATAAAAAACAAGATTATCTTGTGCCCAAAACGGTAATACTCATACAGAAAACACTACATTTTGTATTTTATCAAAAACATGCAAAAAAAATCGAAAAACCCCTTGCATTAATTTGAAACATCATATATAATAGCAAATGTTGTGACCTTGATAGCGTTGAAGCGTGAGGTTGCTGTAGAGGCAAAAGCCTTTGCAGGTTTTCCGTGGAGCGAATGTCAAGTTGTTAAAACTGGCGACAAGTCACTGTACGAATATACAATCTATTGAACACCGGTGTAGTCCGGAATAGAGACGCAGTGTGTAGATTTCACGATACACACGGAGGAGTGTACAGTCACCACTTGTCGTGCTACAAAAACATTTATAGTACGAAAAGGAGGCGGCTTTTTTTATGGCAGCAAGTCAGGTAATGAGAATTACATTAAAAGCATACGATCATCAGTTAATCGATGCAAGCGCAAAAAGCATTATTGAAACAGTTAAGAAGACAGGATCTAAGGTGAGTGGACCAGTTCCAATGCCAACTAAGAAAGAAATCATCACAATTCTTAGAGCGACTCACAAATATAAAGATTCCAGAGAGCAGTTCGAACAGAGAACTCACAAAAGACTGATTGATATCATCACACCATCACAGAAAACAGTTGATGCATTATCTAAATTAGAAGTACCAGCTGGTGTGTACATTGATATCAAGATGAAAAACAAATAGGTAATCCCTACAGGGTTATGAGTAAATGAGGTATCCCCTTAAGCTTGTAGCGTCTAGGATGATTACAACGTTAAGCGTTATAATCCGCTGTAGATTAAATAGGAGGAACAATCAAAATGAAAAAAGCGATTTTAACAACAAAAGTTGGAATGACTCAGATTTTCAACGAAGATGGAGTTTTAACTCCAGTTACTGTATTACAGGCAGGACCTTGTGTTGTTACTCAGGTAAAGACAGAAGAGAATGACGGATACAGCGCAGTTCAGGTTGGTTTTGTTGACAAGAAAGAAAAAGGAATCAACAAACCACAGAAAGGACACTTCGATAAAGCAGGAGTTGCACCAAAAAGATTCGTAAGAGAATTCAGATTTGAGAATGCTGAAGAATACACAGTAGGTCAGGAAATCAAAGCTGACATCTTCGCAGCAGGAGACAAAATCGATGCAACTGCTACATCAAAAGGTAAAGGATATGCTGGTGGTATCAAACGTCACGGTTTGAAATCAGGTCCATCTGCCCATGGTTCTAAATATCATCGTCATGCAGGTTCTAATGGTATGGCTTCTGATCCTAGCAAAGTATTCAAAGGAAAGAAAATGCCAGGACAAATGGGAGCAGAAAGAGTTACTATTCAGAATCTTGAAATCGTAAAAGTTGACGCTGATCAGAACATTATTTTAGTTAAAGGTGCTGTACCAGGACCTAAAAAATCTTTAGTAATGTTAAAAGAATCAGTAAAGGCGTAGGTCTTTAGAAGAAAGGAGGACTATATAAGATGGCAACAGTATCTGTATTAAATATGGAAGGCAAAGAAGTTGAGAAATTAGAATTAAATGACAACATCTTTGGCGTTGAAATAAATGAACATTTAGTACATCTGGCAGTAGTAAGCCAGTTAGCAAATAACCGTCAGGGAACACAGAAAGCAAAAACACGTTCTGAAGTTCGCGGTGGTGGAAGAAAACCTTGGAGACAGAAAGGAACAGGTCATGCAAGACAGGGATCTATCCGAGCTCCACAGTGGAAAGGCGGAGGAGTTGTATTTGCTCCAACACCAAGAGAGTACACAAAGAAATTAAACAAAAAAGAAAGACGTATTGCTTTAAAATCTGCATTAACATCTAGAGTACAGGCAGACAAATTCGTAGTGATCGACGAATTCAAATTCGATGAGATCAAAACTAAGAACGTAAAAGCAATGCTTGACAGCGTTGGTGCTAAGAAAGCATTAGTGGTTATGGGATCTAAAAATGATAACTTAGTATTATCTGCAAGAAACCTTCCAGGAGTTAAAACTGCTTTAACAAGCACAATCAATGTATATGACATTTTAAAATATGACACTGTAGTTGTTTCTAAGGAAGCAGTTGCAAATATCGAGGAGGTATATGCATAATGGCAGATATTAAATATTATGACGTTATCTTAAAGCCAGTTGTAACAGAAAAAAGTATGAACGCAATGGCTGAAAAGAAATATACTTTTTTAGTTCATCCATCTGCTACTAAGAATCAGATCAAAGAAGCAGTGGAAAAAATGTTCGAAGGAACAAAAGTAGCAAAAGTCAACACAATGAACAATGATGGAAAAACAAAGAGACGTGGAATGACTTTTGGAAAAACTGCAAAGACAAAGAAAGCTATCGTACAGCTTACTGAAGAAAGTGCAGATATCGAAATCTTCGAAGGACTATAGGCATTAACCACTTAGTTCGACTAAGATAAAGACTTGAAACTATACGCAACAAAAGCGTGATATTAAATCAGATTTGAAAGGAGACTGACATGGGAATTAAATCATATAACCCATATACACCTTCTAGAAGACATATGACTGGACTTGATTTTGATGTTATCACAAAATCTACACCAGAAAAATCTCTGGTAGTTTCTTTAAAGAAGAACGCTGGTCGTAACAATCAGGGTAAAATTACTGTAAGACACCGCGGAGGTGGATCTAGAAGAAAATACAGACTTATTGACTTTAAGAGAAATGATAAAGATGGTATTCCAGCAACAGTTGCTGCAATCGAATACGATCCAAATAGAACAGCTAACATCGCTCTGTTAGTTTATGCAGACGGTGAAAAAAGATATATTATCGCTCCAAACAAATTAGCAGTTGGAACAACTGTTATGAATGGACCAGAAGCTGAAATTAAAGTAGGAAACTGCCTTCCATTGGCAAACATTCCGGTAGGTACAGAAATCCATAACATCGAGATGCATCCTGGAAAAGGTGGACAGTTAGTTCGTTCCGCAGGAAACTCAGCACAGTTAATGGCAAAAGAAGGAAAATATGCAACACTTCGTTTACCATCTGGTGAGATGAGAATGGTGCCTGTAGTATGCCGCGCTACTATTGGTCAGGTTGGAAACATCGAACATGATCTTGTGAACATTGGTAAAGCTGGACGTAAACGTAACATGGGAATCCGTCCTACAGTCCGTGGTTCTGTTATGAACCCTAATGACCATCCACACGGTGGTGGTGAAGGTAAGACTGGAATCGGTAGACCAGGACCATGCACACCATGGGGTAAACCAGCACTTGGATTGAAGACACGTAAGAAAAACAAACAATCTAACAAGATGATCGTAAGAAGAAGAGATGGTAAAACTGTTAAATAGTACAAGGAGGTAACTTATGGCTCGTTCACTTAAAAAAGGACCATTTGCAGATAAGAGTTTACTGAACAAAGTAGACGCTATGAACGAAGCAGGAGACAAGAGTGTTATCAAAACATGGTCTCGTCGTTCTACAATCTTCCCATCATTCGTAGGACACACAATCGCTGTTCATGATGGAAGAAAACATGTACCGGTATACGTTACAGAAGATATGGTTGGACACAAACTTGGAGAGTTTGTAGCAACAAGAACTTTCCGTGGACATAAGAAAACGGAAAAGAAAACCGGAATGAAATAATTAATTTTGGAAGGAGGTTCCATATAAATGGCAAAGAAATATAGCAGATCTCAGTACAAAAAAGAGAGAAATGCAAATAAAGATACTAGACCAAAAGCTACATTAAGAAACGCTAGAGTTTCTACAACAAAAGCAGCTTTTGTATTAGATGCGATCAGAGGAAAAGACGTAGAAACAGCACTTGGAATTTTACTTTACAATCCAAGATATGCTTCAACATTAATTGAAAAATTATTAAAATCTGCAATCGCTAATGCAGAAAACAATAACGGAATGGACCCAGAAAACCTTTACATTGCAGAATGTTATGCAAATAAAGGACCTACAATGAAGAGAATTAAACCTAGAGCACAGGGTAGAGCTTACAGAATCGAACATAGAATGAGCCACATCACATTAGTGCTTGATGAAAGATAGATAGAAGGAGGCAAACATGGGACAGAAAGTTAATCCTCATGGTCTGAGAGTCGGAATTATTAAAGATTGGGATTCTAGATGGTATGCAGAAGACGCTTTTGCAGATAACCTTGTAGAAGACGATAAAATCAGAAAATATGTAAAGAAAAGATTATACAATGCTGGAATTTCTAAGATCGAGATCGAAAGAGCTTCCGACAGAGTAAAATTAATCGTATATACAGCAAAACCTGGAGTAGTAATCGGTAAAGGTGGATCTTCCATCGAAGAACTGAAAAAAGATCTTCAGAAAATGACAGACAAAAAATTACTGATCGATGTTAAAGAAGTAAAAAGACCAGACAAAGATGCTCAGTTAGTTGCAGAGAATATTGCACAGCAGCTTGAAAATCGTATTTCTTTCAGACGTGCAATGAAATCTTGCATGCAGCGTACAATGAGATCTGGAGCTCTTGGAATCAAAACATCCGTTTCTGGACGTTTAGGTGGAGCAGATATGGCACGTACAGAATTCTACAGCGAGGGAACAATTCCTCTACAGACACTTCGTGCTAACATTGATTACGGATTTGCAGAAGCAGATACAACATATGGTAAAGTCGGAGTAAAAACATGGATTTACCATGGTGAAGTACTTCCATCAAAAAAGGAAGGGGGAAATAAATAATGTTAATGCCAAAAAGAGTAAAACGTCGTAAACAGTTCCGTGGAAGCATGCGCGGAAAAGCATTACGCGGTAATAAGATCACTTACGGTGAGTACGGTATTGTAGCTACAGAGCCAGCATGGATCACAGCAAACCAGATCGAAGCAGCCCGTGTCGCTATGACTCGTTACATCAAACGTGGTGGTAAAGTTTGGATCAAAATTTTTCCTGACAAACCAGTAACAGCTCAGCCAGCTGAAACTCGAATGGGTAAAGGTAAAGGTAACTTAGAATATTGGGTAGCAGTTGTAAAACCAGGACGTGTAATGTTCGAAATTTCTGGTGTAAGCGAAGAAATTGCAAAAGAAGCATTACGTCTTGCAGTACACAAATTACCAATCAAGTGTAAGATTGTTTCTCGTGAAGCTTTAGAAGGCGGTGACAACAGTGAAAACTAAAGATTTTGTAAAAGAATTAAATAATAAGTCAGTAGACGAATTAAATAATGAGCTAGTAGCTGCGAAAAAGGAATTATTCAACTTAAGATTCCAGAATGCAACAAACCAACTTGAGAATACAAGCAGAATTAAAGAAGTTAGAAGAAATATTGCACGTATTCAGGGTGCAATTACAGCAAAAGCAAACGCTTAGTAATCATTTCGAAAGGAGGAATTTGTTGTGGAAAGAAATTTAAGAAAAACCCGTGTAGGGAAAGTCGTTAGTGATAAAATGGATAAAACAATCGTAGTTGCAATCGAAGACAACGTAAAACATCCTTTATATAAAAAGATCGTTAAAAGAACTTACAAATTAAAAGCTCATGACGAAAATAACGAATGTAACATTGGAGATAGAGTAAAGGTTATGGAGACAAGACCTCTTTCAAAAGATAAGAGATGGAGACTTGTTGAAATTATCGAAAAAGCAAAATAATTTTGCTTGGTTGGAAAGGAGAATAAAGGCATGATTCAGCAGGAGTCAAGACTTAGAGTAGCCGACAACACAGGAGCAAAAGAAATCCTTTGCATTCGTGTGTTAGGAGGATCTACAAGAAGATATGCTAACATCGGTGATGTTATTGTTGCTACAGTCAAAGATGCAACACCAGGCGGCGTTGTAAAAAAAGGTGACGTAGTCAGAGCAGTTGTTGTTCGTACAAAGAAAGGTGCCCGTCGTAAAGATGGTTCTTATATCAAATTTGACGAAAATGCTGCTGTAATTATTAAAGATGATATGAATCCAAGAGGAACTCGTATCTTCGGACCAGTGGCAAGAGAGCTTAGAGACAAGAAATTCATGAAGATTGTTTCATTAGCACCAGAAGTATTATAAGGAGGAAACACTGTGTCAGCAATTAAAATTAAAAAAGGCGATCTAGTTAAAGTTATCGCTGGTAAAGATAAAGACAAAGAAGGAAAAGTAATTGCTGTTGATCATAAAAAAGGTACTGTAACAGTTGAAGGTGCCAACATGATCACAAAGCATACTAAACCTAGTCCTGCAAACCAGCAGGGTGGTATCGTAAGCCAGGAAGGCCCAATGGATGTTTCCAATGTAATGTTAGTGCACAATGGAAAAACAACAAAAATTGGATATAAAGTAGTTGACGGTAAAAAAGTTCGTGTTGCACGTGCAACAGGCGAAGTCATTGACTAATTAAGAGAGGAGGTTTACGCAAGTGAGTAGATTACATGAACAGTATAGCAATCAGATCAAAGATGCTATGATGAAGAAATTCGAATACAGCAATATTATGCAGGTACCAAAACTCGAGAAGATCGTAATCAACATGGGTGTTGGTGAAGCAAAAGAAAATAAAAAAGTTTTAGAATCTGCAGTAGCTGATCTTGAAAAGATCGCTGGACAGAAAGCAGTCGTAACAAGAGCAAAGAAATCTGTTGCGAACTTCAAATTAAGAGAAGGTATGCCTATCGGATGCAAAGTTACATTACGTGGTGAAAGAATGTATGAATTCGCTGATCGTTTAATTAACTTAGCATTACCTCGAGTACGTGACTTCAGAGGAGTTAACCAGAACTCTTTCGATGGAAGAGGTAACTATGCATTAGGTATTAAAGAACAGTTAATTTTCCCAGAAATCGAATACGATAAAGTAGACAAAGTAAGAGGAATGGACATCATCTTCGTTACAACAGCGAACACTGATGAAGAAGCTCGTGAATTATTAACTTTATTTGGTATGCCGTTTAAGAAATAGTTAGGAGGGTTCCCATGGCTAAGAAGTCAATGGTTGCAAAACAGAAAAGAAAAGCAAAATTCTCAACAAGAGAATATAGCCGTTGCAGAATCTGCGGACGTCCACATGCATATTTAAGAAAATATGGTATCTGCAGAGTTTGCTTCCGTGAATTAGCATATAAAGGACAGATTCCAGGTGTCAAGAAGGCAAGCTGGTAAGATTAAGGAAGGAGGAACACGAAAATGACAATGAGCGATCCTATTGCAGATATGCTTACAAGAATCCGTAATGCAAATACTGCGAAACATGATACAGTAGAAATTCCTGCTTCTAAGATGAAGACAGCGATTGCAGAAATCTTATTAAAAGAAGGTTTTATCAAAGCATATGACATCAAAGAAGAAGGTTCTTTCAGCACAATCGTAATCACATTAAAATATGGTGCTGATAAAAATGAAAAAATCATTACAGGACTTAAGAGAATCTCTAAACCAGGGCTTAGAGTATACGCAGGGGCTGAAGAGCTTCCTAAAGTATTAGGAGGACTTGGTATTGCGATCATCTCTACAAACAAAGGACTGTTAACAGATAAAGAAGCAAGAAAACAGAACGTGGGTGGAGAAGTGTTAGCTTTTGTATGGTAAGATTTACTGTACATTAACCAGCATTCACTATTCTGAAAACAGAAGGGACACACCCTTGTCCCTTCCGACAATTTAAGGAGGTAACCTATGTCTCGTATAGGTAGATTACCAATCGATATCCCTGCAGGAGTAGAGGTAAAGATTGAAGAAGGAAACAAAGTGACTGTAAAAGGTCCTAAAGGAACATTAGAAAAATGTTTACCAGTAGAAATGACAATCAAACAGGAAGATAATCAGGTTGTCGTAACAAGACCAAATGACTTAAAGAAAATGAAATCTTTACATGGTCTTACAAGATCTTTGATCGCAAACATGATCACAGGTGTATCTGAAGGATACGAAAAGAAGCTTGAAATCAACGGTGTTGGTTACAGAGCACAGAAAAAAGGAAAAGAAATCACTTTCAACCTTGGTTTCTCTCATCCGGTAGTTATGACTGATCCAGAAGGAATCGAAACAGAGATGGACGGACAGAACATTATTATCGTTAAAGGTATCGACAAAGAAAAAGTTGGACAGTACGCAGCTGAAATTAGAGAACTTAGAAAACCAGAACCTTACAAAGGTAAAGGTATTAAGTATGCTGATGAAGTTATCAGACGTAAAGTTGGAAAAACTGGGGCTAAATAAAGGAGTGATATAGGATGATTAGAAAAGAATCAAGAAGCAAGATTCGTGCGAAAAAACACTACAAGCTTCGTAATCGAATCAATGGAACAAGCGAAAGACCTCGCTTAAGTGTATTTAGAAGTAATGATCATATGTACGCTCAGATTATTGACGACACTGTTGGAAATACATTAGTATCTGCTTCAACAACTCAGAAAGACGTAAAGGCAGAACTGGAAAAAACAAATGATGTTGCCGCAGCTAGCTACTTAGGTAAAGTAATCGCTGAAAGAGCTTTAGCAAAAGGTATCACAGAAGTTGTCTTTGACAGAGGCGGATTTATTTATCATGGTAAAATTGAAGCATTAGCAGATGCAGCTCGTGAAGCTGGTCTGAAATTCTAATAGGAGGAAGTCAAATGAAGCATACACTTATTGACCCTAGTCAGTTAGAGCTGGAAGAAAGAGTTGTATCCATCAAACGTGTTACTAAAGTAGTAAAAGGTGGACGTAACATGAGATTTGCAGCACTGGTTGTAGTAGGGGATAAAAATGGTCATGTTGGTGCTGGATTAGGAAAAGCAGCCGAAATTCCAGAAGCGATCCGCAAAGGAAAAGAAGCAGCTATGAAGAGCCTTGTTGAAGTACCAATCGATGAAAAAGGAACAACACCACACGACTTTACAGGAAACTTCGGTGGAGCATCTGTATTATTAAAAACATCTCCAGAAGGTACTGGTATCATCGCTGGTGGACCTTCCCGTATCGTTCTGGAACTTGCAGGATATAAAAACATCCGTTCAAAATCTTTAGGTTCTAACAACAAACAGAACGTTGTATTAGCAACAATCGAAGGATTAAAGAACTTAAAAACTCCAGAGCAGGTAGCAAAACTACGTGGAAAATCAGTAGAAGAGCTCTTAGGATAGGAGGAATTTTGAAATGGCAGATAAATTAAAAATCACATTAGTAAAATCTACAATTGGTGCAATTCCAAAGCACAAAAAAACTGTTGAAGCATTAGGTCTTAAAAAACTTCACAAAACAGTTGAGCTGCCTGATAACGCAGCAACACGTGGAATGATTCACCAGGTGAAACATTTAGTTAAAGTAGAAGAAATCTAATAATATTCGGCAAGGAGGTGTAACGGAATGGAATTATCAAACTTACGCCCTGCAGAAGGATCTAAACATAGCGACGCTTTCAGAAGAGGTCGTGGACATGGTTCAGGAAATGGAAAAACTGCAGGTAAAGGACATAAAGGACAGAAAGCTCGTTCAGGTGGTGGAGTAAGACCTGGATTCGAAGGTGGACAGATGCCTTTATACAGACGTATTCCTAAGAGAGGTTTCAAATGCAGAAACTCTAAGGAAATCGTTGGTATCAACCTTTCAGCTTTAGAAAGATTTGAAGACGGAGCAGAAGTATCTGTAGAAGCTTTAATCGAAGCAGGAATCGTTAAAAATCCTAGAGATGGAGTTAAAATCTTAGGAAACGGTGAATTAACAAAGAAATTAAATGTAAAAGCAAATGCATTTAGTGCTAGTGCTAAAGAGAAGATCGAAGCACTTGGAGGAAAAGCTGAGGTGATCTAGTATGTCAAACGCTGTTGTCAGCGCTTTTAAAAACAAGCAATTAAGAAAGAAGCTATTATTTACGACACTAATTCTTATTGTTGTACGTTTTGGATCACAACTACCAATTCCGGAAATCGATAGTGCACAGATCAGTGCCTATTTAAAGAGTACATTAGGCGATTCGTTCAGCCTATTGAACTCTTTTACCGGAGGCTCCTTCATGCAGATGTCAGTATTTGCATTAAGTGTAACTCCGTATATCACATCTTCCATCATCATGCAGCTGATGACGATCGTTATTCCAGCTCTTGAAGAGATGCAGAAAGATGGAGAAGACGGAAGAAAAAGAATGGCAAAGATTACAAGATATGTAACGGTTGTACTTGCGATCATCGAAGGCGCAGGACTTGCGATCGGATTTGCCAATCAAGGTGCATTAGGTACCGATTATACAACGTTTACCATTGTTACAATGATCATTGCTTTAACCGCAGGTGCAGTTCTGGTTATGTGGCTTGGAGAACGTATTACAGAGAGTGGAATTGGAAATGGTATTTCCATTATCCTGCTCGTAAACATTGTATCCGGAATGCCGGGAGATTTTACTTCTCTTTATAATCAGTTTATGAAGGGAAAACAGATTGGGCCAGCTCTGATCGCAGGATGTGTGATCGTAGGAGTTGTTCTGGCAGTTGTCGTATTCGTTATCGTTTTATCAGATGCGGAAAGACATATCCCAGTACAGTATTCTAAGAAGATGCAGGGAAGAAAACTTGTTGGTGGACAGCAGAGTAAGATTCCGCTGAAAGTTAACACAGCAGGTGTAATCCCAATTATCTTTGCATCATCCATTATGCAGTTCCCAATCATGCTGCAGAATGTCTTAAAATACGAGAATAACGGATTCATTGGAAAAGCATTAACAAGTTTGAACTCATCTACCTGGTTTGATGCATCCCATCCAAAAAGATCGATCGGTTTATTGATCTATATTGTTTTAGTAGTACTGTTTGCTTATTTCTATACATCGATTACATTTAATCCATTAGAGATTTCAAACAATATGAAGAAACAGGGTGGATTTATCCCAGGAATCCGACCGGGAAAACCTACAGTAGATTATTTGAATAAAATATTAAAATATATTATATTTATAGGTGCTGCAGGACTAACGATCGTGGCAGTTGTTCCATTCTTCTTTAATGGAGTATTTGGAGCAAGCGTTTCATTTGGAGGAACATCTATCATCATCGTAGTAGGTGTTATCCTTGAGACGATCAAGCAGATCCAGTCACAGTTGTTAGTACAGAACTATTCTGGTTTTTTGAGTGAGTAACTATAAGAAAAGCTGTAGTGACAACTACAGCTTTTTGTGCTTATATGGAATGTTTTTATATAAGCACAAAAGCCCAATGGCATTAAAAACGATGGTATGGAAACAAATTGTATGGTAACTAAAAATAAAAGAGAGACAAAAGGAGGATTTGTCATGAAAATTATTATGTTAGGAGCTCCAGGTGCTGGAAAAGGTACTCAGGCAAAACAGATTGCACAGGCGTACGATATTCCACACATCTCAACAGGTGATATTTTCAGAGCAAATATTAAAGAAGGAACAGAGCTTGGAAAGAAAGCACAGGAATACATGGACAAAGGACTGTTAGTTCCAGACGAACTTGTATGCGATCTTGTTGTTGACCGTATCCACAAAGATGATTGTGAAAAAGGGTATATTTTAGATGGATTTCCAAGAACGATTCCACAAGCAAATGCATTAGATGAAGCACTTGCAAAAGACGGTGAGAAGATTGAATTTGCAATTGATATCGAAGTTCCAGATGAAAATATCATCAACAGAATGTCAGGAAGAAGATCCTGCAAAGACTGTGGAGCAATCTTCCATGTTCAGTATAATCCTCCAAAGAAAGAAAACTGCTGCGACGTATGTGGTGGAGAATTAATTCTTCGCGATGACGACAAAGCAGAAACTGTAAAAAAACGTCTGGATGTTTATCATGAACAGACAGCTCCACTGATCGCACACTATAAAGAAGTAGGAAGCTTACACGAGATTGATGGAACACAGGATATCAAAGTTGTTTTTGAAGAAATTAAATCTATTTTAGGATAAGAGGCAGACCATGGCAGTTACGATCAAATCAAAAAAAGAAATCGAACTTATGCGAGAAGCCGGTAAGATGTTAGAAGAGGTTCACAACAAGTTAGCTGATTTTGTAAAACCAGGAATTTCTACATTAGAGATCGACCAGTTTGGAGAGAAAGCGATCAGAGATCTTGGATGTGTACCAAACTTCTTAAACTATAATGGATATCCGGCATCCATCTGTGTATCTGTCAATGACGAAGTCGTACATGGTATTCCAAGCAAAGACCGGATTTTACAGGATGGAGACATTGTAAGTCTGGATGCAGGACTGATCCATGAAGGATATCATTCCGATGCAGCAAGAACACATGCGGTTGGAAATATTTCCGAAGAAGCAAAGAGACTGATCGAAGTAACAAAGCAAAGTTTCTTTGAAGGAATCAAACTTGCAGTTCCAGGAAATCATTTGTTTGACATATCTGAAGCAATTCAGAAATATGTAGAAAGTAATGGTTATTCTGTAGTCAGAGATTTAGTGGGACATGGAATTGGAACACATCTTCATGAAGATCCACAGATTCCGAACTTCAAACAGAGAAGAAAAGGAATGAAATTAAGACCAGGAATGACGCTTGCCATTGAACCAATGGTAAATGAAGGTAGTTATGATGTTGTCTGGCTGGACGATGACTGGACAGTTGTTACTGAAGACGGAAGTCTGGCTGCACATTATGAAAACACGATCGTCATCACAGAAGATGGTTGTGAAATATTGACTTTGTCTGAATAGGAGGAATAAAATGGCAAAATCAGAAGCAATTGAAGTTGAAGGAGTAGTGTTAGAAAAGTTACCAAACGCTATGTTCAAGGTAGAAATCGAAGGTGGACACGTAATTTTAGCTCACATCAGTGGAAAGCTTAGAATGAATTACATCAAGATTTTACCAGGTGACAAAGTAACACTGGCATTATCACCATATGATTTATCAAAAGGAAGAATTATTTGGAGAGACAAATAAATTATTTGGAAAGATAAATAAATTTAGAAAAAGTCTTGAAATATTCAGAATATGATGATATAATCATACCCGAACGTTTTTTGAAAGGAGATATTCAAGTGAAGGTTAGAGCATCTGTAAAACCAATTTGCGAAAAATGCAAGGTTATCAAGAGAAAAGGATCTGTCAGAGTAATCTGTGAGAATCCAAAACACAAACAGAGACAGGGATAATTACGACGTTCGATAAGAATATCGCAATAATCCTTGGTTTGTTGTGTATTCACCTATTTACTGCAAGAACAGTTTAGAGGTGTATTTTGTGATGTGTAGAGATACACTCGCATAATTTAGGCGGCTGCAGTATGAGTACAGGTACGCTCATACTGATTATTTATAGATAGAAAGATAATTTGAGGAAGAGACATATATATCATTTCACCGTACTGCGGATATATGGATTGCCCTTAATAGACAAGTAATTATTTATTTTGGAGGAAAGAAAAACATGGCTCGTATTTCAGGTGTTGATTTACCAAGAGAAAAGCGTGTAGAGATTGGTCTTACTTATATTTATGGAATCGGTCTTTCAAGCGCAAAACGTATTTTGGCAGAGGCAAATGTTGATCCTGATACTCGTGTACGCGACTTAACTGATGATGAAGTTAAAAGAATCAGTGCAGTTATCAACGATACACAGGTTGTAGAAGGTGATTTAAGAAGAGAAATCGCTCTTAACATTAAGAGATTAAAAGAAATTGGATGCTACAGAGGAAAACGTCATAGACAGGGACTTCCTTGCCGTGGACAGAAAACAAAGACTAACGCAAGAACACGTAAAGGTCCTAAGAAAACAGTAGCTAACAAGAAGAAATAATAAACACTAAATTTGTAGTGTTATGACACACCCGGCTGTATGGACAGTCAGGAATAGCATAAGATTTGCAGTATAGGCAATCTTTTTGGAATTGAAATGAAGAAAGAAAGGTATACGTAATTATGGCTAAAGTTACAAAGAAAAGTGCAAAAAAACGTGTAAAGAAGAATGTACAGCACGGACAGGCACATATTCAGTCATCTTTTAATAATACAATCGTTACATTAACAGATGCACAGGGAAATGCTCTTTCTTGGGCAAGTGCAGGTGGATTAGGATTCAGAGGATCCAAAAAATCTACACCATATGCAGCTCAGATGGCAGCTGAAACTGCAACAAAAGCAGCATTAGTGCATGGATTAAAATCAGTAGATGTAATGGTTAAAGGTCCAGGATCAGGAAGAGAAGCAGCAATCCGTGCTTTATCAGCAGCAGGATTAGAAGTTACAAGCATCAGCGATGTAACACCTGTTCCACATAATGGATGTCGCCCACCAAAACGTAGAAGAGTCTAATTTAGGAGGATAATTAAAGATGGCAGTAGATAGAACTCCAGTCTTAAAGAGATGTAGATCCTTAGGTTTAGATCCTGTCTTTTTAGGAATTGATAAAAAATCAAACAGAAGTTTAAATAGAGCAAACAGAAAGAAAAGTGAATACGGACTTCAGCTTTGCGAAAAACAGAAAGCTAAATTCATTTATGGTGTATTAGAAAAACCTTTCCGTAACTACTATGCAAAAGCAGAAAGAATGAAAGGTCAGACTGGTACAAACCTGATGACATTATTAGAGCTTCGTTTAGATAACGTATTATTCCGTTTAGGATACGGAAGAACAAGAAAAGAATGCAGACAGATCGTTGACCATAAACATGTATTAGTTAATGGAAAACAGGTTAACATTCCTTCTTACCAGGTTAAAGCTGGGGACGTTATCGAAATCAAAGAAAAACATAGAACATCTCCAAGATACAAAGAGATCTTAGAAGTAACAGAAGGAAGAATGATTCCTTCATGGTTAGAAGCAGATCATGATAACTTTACAGGAACTGTAAAAGAACTTCCATCAAGAGATGAGATCGACGTACCAGTTAACGAAACATTAATCGTCGAGTTATATTCTAAATAATAACCCTCAAGTTAAACCTAAGCCAAAAGGAGGGCACGTATGTTTGAATTTGAAAAACCAAATATTGAGATTAATGAGATTTCAGAAGATAACCGTTTTGGACGCTTTGTTGTGGAACCTTTGGAAAGAGGTTATGGTACAACTTTAGGTAATTCCTTAAGACGTATCATGCTTTCTTCTCTGCCAGGTGCAGCAGTAAGTTCAGTAAAGATCAAAGGTGTTCTGCATGAGTTCAGTTCCATCCCAGGGGTTAAAGAAGATGTACCTGAGATCATCATGAATATCAAATCTCTGGCAATTAAAAACAACAGCTCATCCGCTGAAACAAAGCAGGCTTATATTGAGTTTTCAGGAAAGGGTGTAGTAACTGCCGGAGATATTAAAGCGGACAGTGATATCGAAATCTTAAATCCAGAGCTTGTGATCGCAACATTAAGTGATGACAGCAGCAAACTGGATATGGAGCTTACAATCACAAATGGACGCGGATATGTAGGCGCAGACAAAGCAGACAAAGAAGGAAAAGCAATCGATGAGATCGCAGTTGATGCGATTTACACACCAGTTGAGCGTGTAAACTTAAAGGTCGAGAATACTCGTGTAGGTCAGATCACAGATTATGACAAATTAACATTAGATGTATTCACAAACGGAACATTAACACCAGATGAGTCTGTAAGTTTAGCAGCGAAAGTATTATGCGAGCACTTAAACTTATTCGTAGATCTTTCTGAGAATGCCAAGACAGCAGAAGTTATGGTAGAAAAAGAAGATGACGAGAAAGAAAAAGTTCTTGAAATGAGCATTGATGAATTAGAATTATCTGTTCGTTCATACAATTGCTTAAAGAGAGCTGGCATCAATACAGTAGAAGAATTAACTAATAAGACTTCAGAAGATATGATGAAAGTCCGTAACTTAGGACGTAAATCATTAGAAGAAGTTTTAGCTAAGTTAAGTGAATTAGGATTATCCCTAAGTTCAGGAGAAGAATAGAAACCAGACCCGCCTAGGCTGAAGGCATAAGTAAGCAAGGCGAAAAAACACAGGAGGTCATTATAATGGCAAAATACAGAAAATTAGGAAGAACAGCTTCCCAGAGAAAAGCACTGATCCGTGCAGAAGTAACAAATCTGTTACATCATGGAAAAATCATTACAACTGAAGCAAAAGCAAAAGAAATCCGCAAGGTAGCTGAGAAACTGATCGCTTTAGCTGTAAAAGAAAAAGACAACTTTGAAACAGTTACAGTTGACGCTAAAGTTGCTAAGAAAGATGAAAACGGAAAACGCGTGAAAGAAGTTGTAGATGGTAAGAAAGTTACTGTTTATGAAACAGTTCAGAAAGAAATCAAAAAAGATTTACCATCCCGCTTACATGCAAGAAGACAGATGTTAAAGGTATTATATCCTGTAACAGAAGTTCCTACAGAAGCAGCTGGTAAGAAAGCTAATACAAAGAAAGTTGATTTAACAGCTAAGTTATTCGACGAGTATGCACCAAAATATGCTGAACGTAACGGTGGTTACACAAGAATCGTTAAGATTGCTCAGCGTAAAGGTGATGCAGCATTAAAAGTAGTACTTGAATTAGTTTAATCAACAGTTCAATACTGACTATATTATTTAAATTCCAAATCGACAACAACAAAGAGGTCTTATTCCGGAACAACTGGGATAAGACTTTTCTTTTTTTATGGGAAATAGTATACTATCCTTATTACGGATCAGATAGGAGAATATTATGTCCATATTGAAAATAAAAGACTTAGTTCACAAATATGTGACCTATGGAGATACAGAAGAAGACAAACAAGAGATTGCAGCAATCGATCATATTGACATCAATGTTGAGAAAGGTGAATTCGTAGCAATCCTTGGAAAGAATGGTTCCGGGAAATCATCGCTTGCGAAGCACATCAATGGACTTTTGATGCCGACAGAAGGCACAGTATATATCAAAGGAATGGATACAAAAGATGAAAGTACCCTCTTAAAAGTCAGACAGAGTGCAGGAATCGTATTTCAGAATCCAGATAACCAGATCGTAGGAACAACGGTAGAAGAAGACACAGCCTTCGGTCCAGAAAACCTCGGAATAGCTTCCAAAGATATCTGGACAAGGATCACAGCGGCTCTTACAGGTGTGGGAATGATCGCATATAAAGAAGCAAGTCCCAATCATCTTTCTGGCGGACAGAAACAGAGAGTAGCGATCGCAGGGATCATGGCAATGGAACCAGAATGTATCGTATTAGACGAACCAACAGCCATGCTAGATCCAGAAGGCCGCAGACATGTTTTATCTCTTGTGAAAGCATTGAATAAAGAAAAGAATATTACGATCCTTATGGTAACACATCATATGGAAGAAGTAATCTTAGCAGATCGTATCATCGTGATGGATCAAGGAAAAATTGTCATGGATGGAAAACCAAAAGAGATCTTTTCAAGGGTTGATGAGATGAAAACATTAGGTCTGGAAGTTCCGTACGCAACAGAACTTGCATGGGAACTAAAAAAAGAAGGTGTTAAATTATCAGATACGATAACAACAAAGGAAGAACTGGTGGAGGAATTATGTCAATTCGTTTAGAACATGTAAGTTACGCATATGAAGATAATTCTAGCAAGAAGAATTACGCATTAAAAGATATAAACTTAGAAATAAAAAAAGAAGAATTCATTGCAGTGATCGGACACACAGGTTCTGGAAAATCAACATTGATCCAGCATCTAAATGGATTGATCAAACCAACGTCTGGAACAATATATTTCGATGATGAAGATATATATTCAGAAGGATACCCATTACGAGAATTACGTGGAAAAGTCGGTATATGTTTCCAGTATCCAGAACATCAGCTATTTGAGACAACGATTTTAGATGATGTATGTTTTGGTCCAATGAACTTTGGAAAGACAAAAGAAGAAGCAACAGAGATTGCTGTCAAATGTTTAAAAGATGTTGGATTACCAGAGAAATTATATCAAAAATCACCATTTGAATTATCTGGCGGACAGAAGCGAAGAGTAGCAATCGCAGGGATTCTTGCAATGGAGCCAGAATATTTTATTTTGGATGAACCAACAGCAGGACTTGATCCGGTCGGAAAAGATCAGATCTTAAGTCTGTTAAAGAAACTCCATGAAGAAAAGAAGATCACGATCATTCTGGTATCACACAGTATGGAAGATGTTGCAGACTATGCACAACGTGTGATCGTTATGAATGGCGGACAGGTCATGTATGAAGGAGATAAAAAAGAAGTATTCTCTCACAAGAAAGAACTAGAAGAGGCAGGACTTGCTGTACCGTTTTATCGTCAAGTATGTGAAGAACTCGCAGACAGAGGGTTCCCGATCCAGAGGGATTTATTGACATTAGAAGAAACAAAAGAAGCAATTTTAGAAGGACTAAAAGGACTGAGAGGAAAATAAAATGCTCAAGGATATAACAATTGGACAATATTATAAAGAAGACTCTCTGATCCACAGACTCGATCCGAGAGTGAAATTATTTGCAGTCTTGATCTACGTCATTACATTATTTATGCATAAAGCACCTGCAACTTATGTGATGTCACTATTATTTTTGATCATAACGATCAAGATTTCAAAGGTACCTGTAAAATATATTTTAAGAGGATTAAAAGCAATTGCAGTGATCTTATTATTCTCTGTAATGATCAATATGTTATTTATTCCAGGAAAACCAGTGATCCAGTTCTGGATCATATCAATTTCTGCAGAAGGGATCAGGACAACTATTTATCTGGGAAGCCGTCTGATCATGCTGGTATTAGGAACGTCTTTACTGACATTTACAACAACACCAAATGAACTGACAGACGGACTAGACAAATCACTGGGATTTTTAAATAAAGTCGGAGTACCAGTACATGAGATTGCTATGATGATGTCAATCGCACTGAGATTTATTCCAATCTTAACAGAAGAATTAGAAAAGATTATGAAAGCCCAGACAGCCAGAGGAATCGACTTTGAATCCGGAGGTCTATTAAAACGAGTAAAAAGCATGGTTCCAATTATAGTACCACTGTTTGTAGCAGCAATTCGAAGAGCAAATGACCTTGCAATGGCAATGGAATCACGTTGTTACCATGGCGGTGTTGGAAGAACTAAATTAAAACCATTAAAATACGAGAAAAGAGATAAAATAGCGTATATCGTCCTGTTTGTATTTTTAGCAGTGATGATTTATTTATCCTTTTTCAGTCCATGGAGGTAAGATACGATGAAACGAGTAAAATTAATCGTAGCCTATGATGGAACTGGTTATTGTGGATGGCAGGTACAGCCAAACGAGATTACAGTCGAAGGTGTTTTAAATAAGCATATATCAGAACTGACAGGAGAAGACATCAAAGTGATCGGAGCCAGCAGAACGGATTCAGGAGTCCACGCATTAGGAAATGTAGCTGTATTCGACACAGAAAGCCGTATTCCGGGAGAGAAGATGGCAAAAGCATTAAATGCAAGACTACCAGAAGATATCATTATTCAGGACTCCAAAGAAGTGCCATTAGACTACCATCCAAGGTTTCAGGATACAAGAAAGACATATGAATATACCTTTTACAATGCAAGATACGACAATCCCGTGACAAGCAGACATCATCATTTTGTATATGTACCACTTGATGTGGAGAAAATGAAAGAAGCAGCTTCTTATTTCTTAGGGGAACACTGTTTTATCAGTATGTGCAGCAGTAAAGCACAGGTTACATCCTATGTCAGAGAGATTTATGAATGTGATGTGACACAAAATGGCAGATATATCACAATGAGAGTCACAGGAAGTGGTTTTCTCTATAATATGGTACGTTTAATGGCAGGAACGCTTTTAGAGGTCGGAAGAGGAAAACAAGAACCACAATGGGTCAAAGAAATCTTAGCATCCAAAGAAAGAGTTACACCAGGACCAAAACTTCCAGCAAAAGGCTTGACATTAATTCAGATCGAATATCCGGAGGACCGCGAGAATGCAGAATAGCTTTATCATATTTCAGAAATTGTTAGTATTGTTTGGTTTTATGCTGATCGGATACCTAAGTTATAAGAAAAAATGGATCAGTGATGATACAAGTTTACAGATATCAGGACTGATCGTAAATATATTTAATCCTGCATTGATCATATCTGGCGTGATCGGTTCCGTTGGAAATGGAAACTGGAATCTTGTGATCATGGACCTGATCCTTGCAGTGATCTTATTTGTGGTATTGATCCTGATCAGTCCGGCATTTGTTCGTATTCTAGGTGTAAAAAAAGATGAAAGAAATATCTATGCAGTGATGCTGATCTTTTCGAATCTTGGATTTATGGGGATTCCGATCATTGAGGAATTATACGGTAGAGAAGCTATTTTTTATGTAGCACTGTATACACTGGTATATAATATTCTCTTTTACACCTATGGAATTTATCTTTTTGAGAAAGAACGTGCCATGCAGACAGGACAAAAAGCTAAGATCATATTCCACTGGAAAAAGATGATCAATCCAGGAATGGTCGCATGTCTGGTTGCGTTATTGATTTTTGCATTTCAGATCGACGCACCAGCACCTGCGGTAAGTTTTGTACAATACTTAGGAAATGCAGCAATCCCACTCTCCATGATCATTACCGGGGTATCTTTAGCGAAGATGCCGCTGATCGAAGTTTTCAAAGACATCAAGATGTATCAGTTTACATTTTTAAAGATGCTGGTGATCCCAATGATCGTAGCATTTGCGATCCGGCTGTTTCATTTAGATCCTGTTCTCTCGGGGATCATGGTATTAATGTTTGGAATGCCAAATGGAAGCATGGCAGTGATGATGGCAATCGATTATGGATTAGACAGTTCCATTTGTAGCAGAGGAATCGTACTGACAACACTGTTATCGATCATAACGTTGCCGATTGTAGCATATCTTATTTGACATTGAGATTTATCAACAATGTTTTAACATATACGGACATAATATACCCATATATTGTGGATAAAATTTTGAAATCAAGACCATCTTGTGGATAACATCAAAAATTTATCAAAAACAACGAGAAAAAATCTTGACACACCCGGCTGCGTATTATATAATAAGAAACTGTGACATGCGAGAGAATACTACCCCAATGCCCCGGTGGGAGTATTTAATATAGACACATATGATTGATAGAAATTTTAAGGAGGAACACCATGAAAAGTTTTATGGCCAGCCCATCAACAATTGAAAGAGAATGGTATGTAGTTGATGCTACAGGACATACATTAGGACGTTTAGCATCTGAGATTGCAACAATCTTAAGAGGTAAAAACAAACCAACTTATACACCACATATCGATACAGGAGATAACGTGATCGTTATCAACGCTGAGAAGATCAAAGTAACTGGTAAGAAATTAGACCAGAAGATCTACTATCATCATTCAGACTATGTTGGTGGAATGAAAGAACAGACATTAAAAGAAAAATTAGCTAAAAAACCTGAAGACGTAATCTATCTTGCAGTTAAAGGAATGCTTCCAAAAGGACCTTTAGGAAGACAGATGATTAAGAAACTTCACGTATATGCAGGTGCAGAGCATAACCATGCAGCTCAGCAGCCAAAAGCATTAGAGATCAAGTATTAATTTTTGAAGGAGGAAGAAGCAGTGGCTACAGCAAAATATTACGGAACTGGTAGAAGAAAACACAGTGTTGCCAGAGTATATTTAGTACCTGGAACAGGAAAAATCACAATCAACAAAAGAGATATTGATGAATATCTTGGATTAGAAACATTAAAAGTAGTTGTACGTCAGCCATTAGTTGCAACAGATACAATTGACAAATATGATGTATTAGTAAACGTTCAGGGTGGTGGATTTACAGGACAGGCTGGAGCAATCCGTCATGGTATTTCCAGAGCTTTATTACAGGTTGATGGAGAATTCCGTTCAACATTAAAGAAAGCTGGATTCTTAACAAGAGACCCAAGAATGAAAGAAAGAAAGAAACCAGGTCTTCGCAAAGCACGTCGTGCACCACAGTTCTCAAAACGTTAATCAGAGAAAAATACAGACAATTACAGTCCATCTGGGATTATCCCAGATGGATTTTTTGTATTAAAAGGAGACTTATGTTTGTAGATAAAATTTAATGAGAGTAATAATCTACATTATATCTATTTAAATTTGTGAAATAATATACTAAGAGTAATATGAAATGAATACAATAAAGAAAAATAAATACATTTTGTATTTATTTTTCTTTATATTTGTGCTATAGTATCATTAAGGAGGGTGAAACAATGAAAGATATTTTCTTGGTCAACTATTCTGTTAAAGGGATAAAAACATTAGATAAGTTAGTTTCGTTATCGTTTTATAAAAAAATTATTTCGAAAAATATTGATACACAGGAATACAATGTTAAAGGAATTTATGGTATGAATGGTTCTGGTAAGTCTGGAATCGTAACTTCTGTGGACATTTTAAGAAATATTCTGATTAATCCGGAATATTTGAATAATCCGATTGTACAAAAGAATCTGGATGCAATTATTAATAAAAGATTAGGAGCGCTGTTTATTGAAGCAGATTTTATTGCAAAGTTTGGCGATGCATTAATTTATTTCAGATATAAATTAACGTTGTCCAAAAACAAAATAGGAAAATATATTATTTCTTATGAACAGCTTTCTTCCAAAAGAGCGACCTCTAAAGTTGATGTAATGGAAACTATTTTTGAGGTCATTGCGGGTGAAGTTCGTTCTATTTTGGAAAAAGGTGATAAAATGTTTTCCGAGATGATTTGGCATAGAACAGTAAATCTTCTGGAAAATACATCTATGTGTGCGTTGTTTTATGAAAAGATTTTCATTTCAGAAGCGGATAAAAATAGACAGTATAGAACTCCACTTTTTAGTAGTTTAATTGCGTTGTTTGTATTTGGTAAAAAGCTGCATGTATATTTAGATCAGTCAGATGATCATAGGGAGTATTTTGTTAAAAATACATTACAGTATATGAATGAAATAGAAAATAGTGACACAGATATAGATTCATTATGGAGCCATTTCTTTGGTATGGATGCAGAACAGTTGAATGTTATAAGAGTCACAGAAAATATAGTGGATAAAGAAATGTATGAACATTTTAAAACTACAGTTAAGAACTTATATGAGTTCATTCATATTTTTAAATTTGATTTGAAAGATATTGAAATAGATAAGAAAGAAGACCACGATGCTTATATATGCAGCTTAATAATGATATACGATTCGTATAGAATACATGCAGAATTTGAAAGTACTGGAATAAAGAAACTTATAAAATTGTATGCATACTTAAGGGAAATGGTGCAGGGTGGAATTGTTTTTATTGATGAGTTTGATTCGAATCTTCATGATGTTTATTTATGTGCATTATTGGAATATCTAATGGAGTATGCTGAGGGACAGCTCTGTTTTACTACACATAACGTTGGTCCAATGGATGTCCTGAAACAACACAAAAAGTCGATTGACTTTTTATCTATAGATGGACACATATATCCTTGGACAACAAATGGTAATTATTCACCTTCAAAATTGTACAGAAACGGTATGATTGAGGGGTCTCCTTTTAATGTGGATTCAATTGATTTTATTGGAATTTTTGGATTAAGTGGGGAGGATGAATAATGGGTCTCCAACTAATTTTTGTAGTTGAAACAAATAAAAAGTGTAAATCGGATTGGATTTATATAAAAGACACAATTGATCGTTTCTTTGAATACGAACAGGCGCAGATAAAGTTTAGTCCTGTATATATGGATGGAAAAGGAAAATATAAAAGTAAAAAAACGGGAAAAGAAATTACCAGTTTGATTTCTCAATATGCTGCAGGAAACAAAACTAATCAATCTAAAGTTATATTTTGTTTTGATTGCGATGATTATGATAGTAAACCAGAAGATGCAGAGTTTTTGGCAAATGCTAAACGTTATTGTGTTGAAAAGGAGTATGACTTTATATGGTTCTGCAAAGATATTGAACGTGTATATATAGGTAAAAAGGTCGACGATAGCCAAAAGAAGAAGGAATCTGCAACATTTAAAGCGAAAAAATTAATTGATGCAGTAGATGAAAGTAAATTGGTTGTTAATAATTACCGAGCAAATACTAGTAATATCATGATTGTAATTGATAAATATCTTTCTCGTAAATAAACTTGGAAGGAGAATTGTGTATGAGAAAAGAAGAAAAATTAAATATGATTTTTGATAATCTAGCAGATGGATTAAATATTACTCAGACAATGATGAAAAAGGCAGAAACAGCTTATAATGCATTAGGTGAGCATATAAAGAATTCAAATGAAGAATGGGATGTTATTGTATATCCACAAGGATCTTTCCAATTGGGAACTGTAATAAAGCCTGTGAATGATGAAGAGCAGTATGATGTGGATTTAGTGGTATTAGTAAAGACACCATATTATGATGCTGAAATGCTGAGAAACGAAGTTCTTCAGGTTTTAGAAAGTCACGGAAGGTATGAAGGAAAGATTGAAAATAAAAAGCCATGTATCCGTATACAGTATGCTGATTCGTCACAGTTTCATATGGATATAGCAAGCGCACAAGAGATAGGGATAACTAACGATACTTCTATAAATATAGCTCGTTTTGATGGTAATGAAAGATATTTTTATGAAATCAGTAATCCAAAAGGCTATATTGATTGGTTTAAAAAGACAATGCAGTTTGAAGAGTTGCAGAGGTCGCAAAGAGCATTATTTGAGAAGTGTCAAACAGAGGTTGAAGAATTAGAACTTTCGAAGATGAGAACACCATTACAGAAAGCAATTCAAATACTAAAAAGACATCGAGATATATTTTTCGCTGACAGGGAGAATGCAGATGATAGACCATCTTCTATAATTATTACGACACTTTGTGCAATGGCGTATGAAGATTTGCGTGGGAAATACGAAAAAGATAACATTTATCTTACGGTTGTAAATATGTTAGAAAAATTTCCTGCTTACGTAAAGAAGAATAGTGAAGGGGACTATTATTTGGAAAATCCTTCAAATCCTAAAGAAAATTTTTTGAAAAAGTGGTGTGATAATCCAGCGTTAGTGGTTGCGTTTGAACAATGGATATTTAAGGCAAGAACAGATATTATCTATAATCCAGAAGCATTTATTGAAGATAATCCGCAAGAGTTGCGAAAATCTTTGTATGAATCTTTTGGACAAAGAGATGCGGATATTGCGTTAGATAATTACGGAAAACAACTTGGAAATTATGCACAAAAAGGGCATTTGAAGTATGATACATCTAGTGCTAATATTGTTTTGCATGAAAACACAGGAAAATCATATAATAAACATACATATTTTGGCGGGATGTGTGAATGAAAGAGTCAACATTAAATATGTATAAAAACTTCTTGCAACTCAGTAAATTGGAAGGCTGCCAAATAGTTACAAAGAAGAGAAGTGGTTTTTCGGCAGAGCTTCTAATTCGTGATGGAAGATATAAAATAAGATTAGATTATTATTCTATAGGTAGCCCTGATGTGTATGTTGTAAGTCCAGCAATAGATATGAGTTCTCCATTAGAAATTCATACATTTGGATTGAAATTTCACGGAGCATATAACAAAGAATTACCACGATTATGTCTTACGCATTATGATAGTGACAGATGGAATTCATCTGATATGCTTACGGAATCATATATTCCTTGGGCAATTGAGTGGACAGAGTTTTACGAATTGTGGTTATTAACTGGAACATGGTATGGTGGTGGTGTTCATCCGGGAGGTGATAAGAAAAATGAGTAAAAAATATATTAGAGTTGTATTTTGGGGAGTCGTGACTTGTGGTGTTTTTAGTGGAATACTTTACACAGAGAAAAATAACATTTCAGCATGGAATACATTGTTGGGAATTATTATTGCATATACAATACAGTGGTGTGTGACGGCATGTATTGACTGTACAGATAATAGTATTTGGAAAGAGCAGTTAAGAATGTTTATGCGTAAGCAAATAATAAAGAGGGATGATCCTATTAGAATCTCTTTTGCGTATTTGTTTCGTATAAAGGTAGATGGAAAGTATTTACTAGTACCTAATGGGAGAGGAACAGGAAAGTACCAACCTGTTGGAGGCGCATATAAAACCATAGAGAAGGAGAAAACTTATTTGAAAGAAAAATTTTATTTATCGGAAGATGATAAAATAAAAGTTGATGCTTCTTCAAAGAATGATTATCGCATGTTTGTCCCAGCAAGTAAATTGAAAGCATTTGTGAAGAGATTTGATAAGACTGTAGATAGAGAACAGGTTAAAAATCTTAAGAGGGAATTTCGAGAAGAGTTAATTACTACAGATATTCTTGATTTCAAAGAAATACGTTATAGATATTGTGGTAGACATCTTACGAGCATAGAATTTAGTAGACATTTTCGCTGCTATGAGTTATTGTTAGCGGATATTGTCGAATTATTACCGACACAAGAACAAGAAAATAGATTGCGAGAATTGATGAATACCAGTAGTGATGAGTATTGCTTTGCAACGAAAGATGAAATTGAACATTGTGGAATTGTAGAGGGCACAGATAATTTGAAAGAAGTGATAGCAGATCATTCTTTTAAGGTTTTGGAAGAAACAGAACAGTATTTAAAGCGAATAAAAAAAGATAGAGGTATTTATGAAGTGGAACTATAGTTAAAGTTTTTCTTGATAAAGCAAGTAAATGTTTAATATTAGATTAGGATTAGTCGTTGTTCTGTGGTGTGGTGAGGAGTAATGAGAAGCCGTGCGTTTGTAACGTGTTTGCAACACTACATATCAAGAATTCAGTAAAATCAAGCCTTCCCAGTTATGCAAACGTTAATCATACGTTACAGAAGATACGAAGAATATACAAAGCCTTTCAATGGAGAAATCTATTGGAAGGCTTTTTCTTTTTATCAGAGGATTTAAGTTTCATGATCATACATAACGCAAATGAGGTGATACATATGAAATACGAAGAGCTTTTTCAGTTAAAAGATTTTCAAAAAGCAAAACTGTTGACAGGAGATAACATTCTGCTAAGAGAAATTACAGGTGCTCATGTGATTGAGATGGCAGATGGAGTCAATTGGGCAGGAAGAGGCGAACTGGTTTTTACAAGTGGTGTTGGATTCCATGATGTTGACCACGAAATGAAAATATTGATACAAACCGTTGCACAAAATTATGCAGCAGGAATTGTTGTAGAAATCGGGCCTTATATCAAAGATGTAACACAAGAATGGATTGATCATGCACAGGAGCTTAATATACCGCTTATGATTCTTACATATGATATTCCGATCACTAATATCATTTCAGAAATTTACCGCAATGTATACAGCACGCAGGAATATCGTAATTCAGTAGATAAATTTATGAAAGAATGTCTCTATGAGCCAACAGAAGAAATATATGAAAGAGCAGAAGCTTTTGGATTTGATAAGAAAAGAAAACATATCGCATTATTTCTGTCACCAGATGAAAAAAATGGAGATTTAGAACATTTGATGCAGGCAGCCAGACAGAGTTTAAATCAGCAGTCAATAATCTTTACGCTGATTGAAAATGATGGAGTTGTGGTAATCTATGATCTGCCAGAAATGGCTCAGTCAGTTCATGAATTGCTAGGAAATCTTCGAAAAAATATAGAAACGTTTTATCAGATTTATCATAAAAAAGTTACGATCAGGAAAATATATCGGATCTACTGACAACATTGGATGTGTATCTGCAGGAAGATCTGATCGGTATCGGAGGAGGGAGTCCTTTAGATTCCATGATTGCAATTCCGACAACCGCAGGAACGGGATCAGAAGCAACATGATTTACCGTGATCACAGATACAAAAACAGATATCAAAATGCTATTAAAAGGGCCTGTATTGATGCCAGATGTAGCTATTGTGGACTATATATTTACAATGACAAGTCCGAGATTAGTAACAGCTGCACCAGGGCTTGACGCATTGACACATGCAGTGGAAGGCCATACTTCAAAGAAAGCACAGCCACTAACAGATACATTTGCAATTTCTGCGATCAAACGTATTTTCAAATACCTACCAATTGTATACAAGGATGGTAAAAATGAAGAATCACGAAAACAGATGGCACTTGCCAGCCTTGGAAGCAGGTGTAGTTATTACGAATTCATCCGTAACGATCGTACATGGAATAGTCGTCCGATCGGAGCTTTATTTCACGTACCACATGGAATCTCCAATGCAATGTTATTAAGTAAATGTCTAGCATTTGCAAAAGATGGAACGATCGAACGTTTTGCAATCCTTGGAAGAAAAATTGGTTGAACGTTCTAAAGCGATGGGTAAGGTCTTAGGACAGATTGAAGAAAAATTAAAGAGAAAACATCCATGTGTCGGAGATGTCAGATACATAGGATTATTCTCTGCGATTGAATTAGTCAAAGACAAAGAAACAAAAGAACCACTGGTAGAATACAATAAAGATCCAGAAAACATCATGGGAGGAATTATTGGGGCACTGAAGAAAAAAGGATTTTCAACCTACAGCCACGAAAACAATATTATTGTGGCTCCACCATTGATCATTACAGAAACAGAACTTCGGGATGCTATGGCGATCATGGATGAAGTTTTAACTGACGTGGATGCGATGATCTAAACAAAATATTTCCAGAAATCTCTTTTTAATAAAATACAATACATAAAGAAAATGACATGTCTGTTTGGAAATGGATGTGTCATTTTTTGCCCAGATATGTGCTATTGTGCCTTTGCAATAAAAGTGTTAAAATTATACAATATAATAGACTTTTTAGAACGGAGGGAGTATATGAAGAAGCAAATGAAAAAGACGCTTTCTATGATTCTTGCATTGGCAATGATTCTTACATTAACCAATGGATATCATAGCAAAGTAGTCAAAGCAGCAGTGAAGACACAGTGTACAACTTACAACGGAAACAACATAGGAGCACAAGATTACACTGGAAAACAATCAAATTACTATCCAGGACCAATGAAATCATATCTTGTAGCACAAAAAGATGGCACTTTTATGCGAGTGCAATATGGAAGTCAGATAGAAGGGTTATTAGTAGAATATTATGATAAAGATTATAATATCACTGATACGAAGATGATACAGCAAGAATTACCAATTTTCGGCGGATTCTATGCAACGGATAGTAATTATTATGTTGTGACAGGACAAAAGAACACAGAAGAAAATAATAATGTAGAAGTATATCGAATCACAAAGTATGATAAACAGTGGAATCGAGTAGATACAGCATCATTAAAGGGAGCTAATACGACAACTCCTTTTGATGCAGGATCATGTAGGATGGATATGTCAGGAAAATATCTATTAATAAGAACTTGTCATGAAATGTATAAATATACAGATGGAAAGATTCATCAGGCTAATGTTACAATTCAGATAGATACTGATACAATGAATGTTACAGATTCACATACTAAGATTAGTAACATTAATGAAGGATATGTAAGTCATTCTTTCAATCAGTTTATCAAAGTAGAAGATGGGCATATTATTTCTGTGGATCACGGAGATGCAAATCCAAGATCAATTATTTTATTAAAATATCAAACAGATATGTCAGAAGGAAAATTTACACCAGATTATTATCAAACGCCATGTATACAGGTTCCAGTTCTCGAATTCAAATACTTGAAAGATAAAGATCATAAAAATCCAACAGGAGCAAGTGTCGGTGGTTTTGAAATTTCAGATGATCATTATTTAGTAGCAGGTAATAATGTAAAACTAAATGCAAATTTTGATTCTTATAACACAAGAAATATTTTTGTAGCAGCAGTAGATAAATCCACTTCAGAAGTAAAAACAACTTATCTAACAAATTACAATGAAGGAGAAGAAACAACAACAACTCCACAGTTGGTAAAAATCTTAGGAACCAGATTTATGGTCTTATGGACAAAAGGAGACCAGGTTTACTATACATTAGTTAATAATAATGGAGAAAAAGTAGGAGAGATCCACAACTTCAAAGGAAATCTCTCTGACTGCCAGCCAGTGATCTCAGGTAACAAAGTTGTCTGGTATACATGGAAAAATGGAGATGTTGTATTCTATGACATCAATACTACAAATTTATCAGAACACAATACAACAGAAATCCACAATGGACATCAATATGTATATGATCCAAGTGCGGATACAGATGATACGATCACATTTAAATGCAAAGAATGTGGTGTTACAAAGACAGAGAGAAAAATGACAATCACACAGATGTATTGGAGAAATAGTGAAGATACAGATAGTCGTTATTGGACAAGAGAAAATGGTTGGAATCAAAAAGTAGGAACAACAATGGCATCTATGATGGATTATACGCCAATGACATCGGATGTAAATCAGGAATTAAATGTTACTTCATCAAATGCAAGTATTATATCAGTATCAAAAATAACAGGCACGAGAATTGAACTATACGCAAACAAAGCCGGAACCTCAACTATAACGATCAAACCAAAATACAATCCCCAAAATGTATACACCTACAAGGTCACAGCATACGATCCACTAAAGATCATAAATTTTGAAGTAACAAACAAAACTCCACAATTAGACGAAAAAGTAACTTTATCAGCGAAAACACAAGGCGCAGCAGGAACATTACAATACAAGTTCTACGAAGAAGACAGCGAAGGAAATCAAACGATCATTCGTAGTTATAATACAAGCTCAACATGTGAGTGGACACCATCAACACTAGGAAAACGAACACTATATGTAGAAGTCAAAGATACAGCAGGAAATGTAGAGCAAAAAGAAATAACAGATGTTACTGTAACAAAGAAAAATGCACCAAAGATCAATGACCTGGAAAAATCTTATTGTTACACAATAGGTGCAGGCAATCAGAAAATAGATTTAAATGACTATCTTCCTGAAGATATAAAGAATTCAACATATGAAGCTAAAATCACGAATCCATCGAGAAAGATCGTAACCGAAGCAAACAAAGAAAACAAAACATATAGCTATAATGTAAGTAAAGATGGTCAGGTAGGAGATCAGGCAAAAATTCAGTTTACAGTGCAGAGTGATAACTATGAAGATATCATATTCAATGTAAATATCGCACTATCAGACAAGTTAACAGTAACTCCAAAAACAGGAAACGAACCTGTAATCGAAGGAAGTAATGAATTAACTTACGGTCAGAAACTATCAGCATTAAAATTAAACACATCAGAAGCAAAATTTATAGCAGAAGATGGAACAGAAGTAACAGGAACTTTAAAATTTAGTGAACCAGATAAGATTCCAGAAGCAGGAACAAAAACAGCTCAATATACATTTACGCCAGATAAAGCTCAATATAAGACATATACAGGAACAGTAGCAATTTCTGTACAAAAAGCGACACCAAAATTAAGTAAAGTAACAGTGGATGATACTTTATTTGCTAGTGGAAAATGTTTTAAAGATCTTACGATTCATCCTGGAAAGGCAACAGTAACTTATGATGGAGAAGAAAAAGAAATTCAAGGAAGCTGGACGTTTGAAAATCCAGAGAAGAAATTAGATCTTGGAACAAACCAAGTAATTGTTGTATTTATACCAGAGGATACAAACAATTATGAGAAAGTTCAAAAAACAATAAATATTGTTGCTAATATCAAGTTTCAAGTATCAAAAACAGAAGCAGTTTGTGGAGATACAATTGAATTAAAGATTGATCCAGAAACAGTAAATCCGAAATACAATGATACTTACAGATTCTATTATGTAAATGAAGATGGACAAGAAATCACCATTCAGAGTTCATCTGAAACAGAATATAAATGGATACCAACTAAGTCTGGAAAATATACACTTTATGCAGAAATTCAAGGAAGTAACTGCAAAGCGAAGGTAGAAAATGTTAATATTAAAAAAGCAAAAGCAAACAAGTTAGAAGATACTACAAAAGAATATCCATATACTACAGGATATGAGTTGGAGGAAATTAATCTAAAAGAATTATTACCAGATGATATTAAGATTAAGGATAAACGAGCAGAAATTCAGGATTTAAACCATATTTTAAATTTCGGTGCATTTTATGGAGATAATACATATAAATATAGTTTAAATCGAAGTGGAAGTATTGGAGATACAGCAACAATTCAATTTACAATAAAAAGTGATAATTATGAAGACATTACTTTCACAAGAACGATCAAGCTAAGAGATCAGATAGAAATTGAACCAAAAGAACCATTAACGAAGGATATTTTCAATAAAGACAGTTTGACGTATGGAGAAACGATTTCTAATCTTGCATTTAAATCAAGGAGAATTTCTGTGGAGACAAAAGAAGCAGGCACACTTTCTGGAACATTAGAATTTAAAAATCCAGATGATATGCCAGATGTTGGTCTACAGAAAGTAGAATATATCTTTACACCAGATAATGAAAAATATAAAGCCTATGTAGGTACTATAGAAGTTAATGTAAAAAAACAAAAACCAACGTTAACAAGTGCATACTTTAAAACAAGTAAATATGATCCACAAAAAATGATAAAAGATGCAAAACTAGTAAAAATAGCATTAGTATGGCTCGGGGATCACAATGACTCAGTTTCAGGGACATGGAAAATCAAAAACGAAGATCAGAAATTACCATTAGGAAAATCAACCGTAGAGGTAGAATTCACACCAGATGATATAATGCATTACGAAACTGTAATAGATACATTCAATATTGAAACATTGATAGAACTAAAAACAGATTTACAAAGCAAAGAAGCAAAAGTAGGGGATAAGATTCAGGTATCTGCTGATCCTAAAGCTGAAAATCTTCAATGCAAATTCTACCTAAAAGATACAAATGGTAATGTAGAAACAATTCGTGATTACGCATCAGATGCAGAATGTGAATGGATACCAGACAAAGAAGGAACATACACGGTTTATGTTGAGGCAAAAGATGAAGCTGGCAATATAGCAACGGCTCATACTGAAGAAATCACGGTAAACAAAAAAGAAGAAGTAACCCCACCAAAAAAAGATCCGCAACAGGAAAATCCAGGATCAGCAGAGCAGCAACCGACAACAGAAGATCCAAATAAACAACAGCCAACAACAGAAAAACCAGAAAACAGTACAAGCATAAAAACAAACATGACGGCTAATGTAAATGGAGTTTCTTACAAAGTTACAAAAGTAGAGAATGCTAATAATGCACAAGTAAGCATCACAAAGCTAGATAAAAAGAAAACATCAATCACAATTCCAGATTACATAATGATCAAAGGTATAAAATGCAAAGTCACATCCATTGAAAAGAAAGCATTATACAAAGGTAAAAAACTAAAGAAGATCACGATCGGAAAGAATGTTCAGATTATAGCAGATAATGCATTTAACGGATGCAAGAATCTAAAATCTATTACGATCAAATCAACAGTTTTAAAGAAAGTTGGAAAAAATGCGATCAAAGCTATTTACAAGAAAGCCACGATCAAAGTTCCAAAGAAACAATACAAAAAATATAAGAAACTGTTTAGTAAGAAAACAGGATTCAAGAAGTCTATGAAGGTTAAAAAATAAAATCAACCAATGGGGATATTTGAAAATTATTATCAAGTATCCCCATTGATTTTTTCTTACCAATCTAGTATGATAAATATCAGTTAGACAACACTAACTAAAAACGTGAATGAATCATGTGGACTCCTCGATTGAGATCAACACCTGCAACAAAACGATCTCAAACTGGAAGCTTACCCTTCTTCCAGCGAGGAGTACTGCTATGTATAGGGAAAGGAGTCACAATCGAAAATGAATTATTTAGAAATTGAAAAAGTAGTTGGAAGAGAAATCCTAGATTCCAGAGGAAATCCAACCGTAGAAGCTGAGATTACATTAGTTGATGGAACAGTTGCAAGAGGAACAGCTCCAAGTGGTGCATCTACAGGAGAATTTGAAGCACTAGAATTAAGAGACGGAGATAAAGAAAGATATTTAGGAAAAGGTGTTACAAAAGCCGTAGAAAATATCAATACAAAGATCAGTGAAGCAATCATCGGATTAGATGCTTCTGATACATATGCAGTAGACAAAGCAATGATCGATGCAGACGGAACAGCTGATAAATCAAACTTTGGAGCAAATGCAATCTTAGCTGTATCGATCGCAGCAGCAAGAGCAGCAGCTACATCTCTTGAAGTACCTCTATACAGATTCTTAGGTGGAGTATCAGGAAACAGACTTCCAGTACCAATGATGAACATTGTAAATGGTGGATGTCATGCATTATCATCAGGACTTGATGTACAGGAATTCATGATCATGCCAGTCGGAGCTCCATCATTTAAAGAATGTTTAAGATGGTGTGCTGAAGTATTCCATGCATTAGCAGCAATCTTAAAAGAAAGAGGACTTGCTACATCCGTAGGTGATGAAGGTGGATTTGCGCCAGCATTAAAATCAGACGAAGAAGCTATCGAAACAATCTTAGAAGCAGTGAAAAAAGCAGGATACGAGCCAGGAAAAGACTTCAAGATCGCTATGGACGCTGCATCTTCAGAATGGAAGAGTGAAAAAGGTAAAGGATATTACAAATTGCCAAAAGCAGGAACAGAATATACAGCAGAAGAACTGATCGAGCACTGGGCTGCATTATGTGAGAAATACCCAATCATCTCTATCGAAGATGGATTAGATGAAGAAGACTGGGAAGGATGGAAGAAACTGACAGAAAGACTTGGAGATAAAGTACAGTTAGTAGGAGATGACTTATTTGTAACAAATACAGAAAGACTTTCCAAAGGAATCGAAATGGGAGCAGGAAACTCTATCCTGATCAAATTAAATCAGATCGGATCTATCTCTGAAACATTAGAAGCGATCAAGATGGCACACAAAGCTGGATACACAGCTGTAACATCTCATCGTTCTGGAGAAACAGCAGATACAACGATCGCAGACCTAGCCGTTGCATTGAATACATGTCAGATCAAGACAGGAGCACCTTCAAGATCAGAACGTGTTGCGAAATACAACCAGTTATTAAGAATTGAAGAAGCTTTAGGAAACAGTGCCGTATATCCTGGAATCAAAGCCTTCAACGTAAAATAAGAAGAACACAATTATAAAAAACGTAAATAATAGCCCTTTTAAGTCTCTGGATTTAGTATCCAGAGGCTTTTTTCTTTGAATTTTTATAAGAAAATATAAGAGAGTATGTTATAAGAGATTAAGGGAAATAAATGAGAATGGATAAAATTATAATAGAACAAACAGGAATCAAACAACAAGTGATCAATGAGATCTGTGAATTAGCTCAAAAATACAATGTAGAACAAGTCCTTTTATTTGGTTCACGTTCAAGGGGAGATTACAAAAGAACAAGTGATATCGATTTGGCAGTAAGAGGCGGAGATATCGACCGTTTTGCATTAGATGTTGAGGAAGAAACAACAACATTATTAGAATATGATATCGTAGATTTAGACGAGCCTAAAAAAAATCCGGCAAACACAAAAATGTAATGCCGGATTCTTTTATTTACTATATTATTATGAAATATGTATCACGGATATCCTATCCCCAAACTTCCTCAGCAATCTCCTTAATAAGAGTCATCTTCTTCCACTGATCTTCATCAGTTAAGATATTTCCTTCTTCTGTAGAAGAGAAACCACACTGAGGACTTAAGCAAAGCTGGTCAAGTGCAACATACTGAGCAGCCTCTTTAATACGTTCTTTAATCTCAGTTTTATCTTCAAGTTCTGGATCTTTAGAAGTAACAAGACCTAACACAACTTTCTGATCTTTGATAAAACGTAATGGTTTGAAATCACCGGAACGGTCACTATCATACTCTAAGAAGAAACCATCGATCTTACATCCACCGAATAAAGTCTCAGCTACTGGTTCATATCCACCAGAAGAGAACCATGTAGAACGGAAGTTACCACGGCAGATATGCATTGTAATTGTCATATCCTCAGGTTTAGCTTCTAAAGCTTCATTGATCATTTTCACATAATTCTTAGCAATCTGGTCAAGGTCAAGACCACGGCTTGCGTAATCGTCGCGTTTATTCTGATCACAGAATTCACCCCAAGATGTATCATCAAACTGTAAGTAACGGCATCCACGAGCGTAGAATGCTTTGATCGCTTTCTGATAAGCAAGAGCAATCTCATGATACAGATCATCTTCATTTTTATAACGATCGATCGCTTTGTAAGTTTCGCTTCCACGAACACAACAAATCAGATGAAGCATTGCAGGAGAAGGAATTGTCATCTTGCAGTCAACATCCCCAGCAATTTCTTTCAAGTAAGAGAAATGATCTAAGAATTCACTGTTTTCATCAAAATCAATTTTGCCAACAATCTCAAGAGTTGCGGCTTTTGGCTGATGTCCCTTAAAAGCAACAGACCAGTGATCAGCTTTGATCTCCTCGACTCCGACTAAGGAAGCAAGGAAATCAAGATGCCAATAGCGACGTCTTAACTCTCCGTCAGTAACTGCTTTTAATCCAACAGCTTTCTCTTTTTCAACTAACTCTTTGATCGCTTTATCTTCAACTTCACGCAACTGGTCTGCAGATAAAGTTCCTTCTGCATATTCAGCACGTGCATCTTTTAAATAATCTGGTCTTAAAAAACTACCAACAATATCATATCTGTATGGTCTCATAAATCTATCCTTTCCATTTATATAAGTCTAATAATTTTCTATCGATAAGCTATACAATAACAGATAGAATAAGGCTTGTGAAATACATAAAAATAATAGTTTGCCATAACTTTAAGTTATAATGATAAAAATTTTCAGACAATTATGTCTTTCTTTTAACAATAATTGTATGCAATATACGGACAGAGTCATCGTTAAGAAAATGTTAATTGTACAATTTTAAAAAAATTGCATATTTTTTGTACTTTTCTTTAAGCATTGTAGAGAAAAAAGAAAATATTTGTTATAATGCACATAGATAAAAAAATAACAATATCTAGGGTGTTTTAGTTAAGTGTTTTTTAAGGAAGGGTAAACTATTATGTATGATGTAACAAGCATTCAGAATCTGAAAAAAGATGTACTGTATTTCGTAGCAAAGGCATCGTTTGAAGGGACTTTAGAAGAAGAAAGAGATCTGATCCCAGAGAAGATGATTGAAGGACCAGAACCAACATTCCGTTGCTGCATCTACAAAGAAAGAGAAATCGTAAGACAGAGAATTCGTTTAGCAGAAGGTAAAGCTCCAGGAGCAGAAGATGATGGAAATATCGTGCAGGTAATTAAATCAGCATGTGCTGACTGTCCGATCTCAAGCTATGTTGTAACAAACAACTGTCAGAATTGTCTTGGAAAAGACTGTATCAAAGCATGTCGTTTCGGAGCGATCGAACCAGGACATACAAGATCAAGAATCGACCCTCAGAAATGTAAGGAATGTGGTATGTGCGCAAAAGCCTGTCCATACAATGCGATCGCTCATGTATCAAGACCATGTAAAGACAGCTGTCCAGTAGATGCAATTTCTTATGATGAGTATGGAGTATCAGTGATTGATGAAGAAAAATGTATCCGTTGTGGACAGTGTGCAGCAAAATGTCCATTTGGTGCGATCGGAACAAAGACATGGATCACAAACGTTATCGCAGACTTGAAAGCAGGTAAGAAAGTCTACGCGATCCTTGCCCCAGCAACAGAAGGACAGTTTGGTAAAGATATTACAATGGAAAGCTGGAGACAGGCAGTAAAGAAAGTTGGATTTGAAGATCTGATCGAAGCAGGTTTAGGTGGAGATATGACAACATGCAGCGAAGCAGAAGAATGGTTAGAAGCTTACAGAAACGGTGAGAAGAAAACAACTTCATGCTGTCCAGGATTCGTAAACATGATTCGCAAACATTATCCAGATCTTGCAGATATGATTTCTACAACAGTATCTCCAATGTGTGCAGTATCAAGAATGATCAAAGCAAAAGATCCAGATGCAGTTACAGTATTTGTTGGACCATGTGTAGCCAAGAAGTCAGAAGTGGCAGACCAGAAGATCGAAGGAAATGCAGATTATGCATTAAACTACAACGAGATCTTAGCAATTATGAAAGCAAAAGACGTAGAATTAGAACCAGCAGAGAATACATATCAGGATTCTACGATCTTCGGTAAATTCTATGGAAACTCTGGTGGAGTAACAGATTCTGTATTAGAATACATGAAAGAGACAGAACAGAACGAAGATATCAAAGTATGCAAAGCTAACGGTGCAGCAGAATGTAAGAAAGCTTTAATGTTCTTACAGAGAGGAAGATTACCAGAAGACTTCATCGAAGGTATGGCATGCGAAGGCGGATGCGTTGGTGGACCAAGCCGTAACGAAGAGATCATCAAAGCTCGTAAAGTCAGAGAAACAATGATCAAATCCGCAGATGATCGCAAGATCACAGACAACTTAAAACGTTATGATATGGATAGCTTCTCAATGCATAGATAATCAGAGTTGCATGAAGCATCCAAAGAGATGATAAAGAATCCCTGGAGCAAGATTGAAGTTTTGTTTTGGGGATCTTTGTATCTGAAAAGAAATTGTATTAGAAATAGTAACTATTACTAGTAGATATTTTGGCAAAACTATGTTATAGTAAGAAAAGTTGAAAAAGCAAAATGAATTTAATTTTGGAGGTAAGACAATGAAGGATATTAAAGTTACAGATTCAGTAAAATATATTGGTGTAGACGATCATGACATTGACTTATTTGAGAGCCAGTATGTAGTACCAAATGGTGTTTCTTATAACTCTTATGTGATCTTAGATGAGAAAGTAGCTGTTATGGATACTGTGGATGCACGCAAGACAGATGAATGGCTTGTAAACTTAGAAGAAGCATTAGATGGAAGAAACGTAGATTACATTGTAGTATCTCATATGGAACCAGACCATGCTGCAAGCTTACAGGTATTAGCAGAAAAATATCCAGAAGCTAAGGTTGTAGGTAATGCTAAGACATTTAATATGATTCCTCAGTTCTTTACATTTGATCTAGAAGGACGTAAAGTCGTAGTAAAAGAAGGAGATACATTATCTCTTGGATCTCATACATTACAGTTCGTTATGGCACCAATGGTTCACTGGCCAGAAGTTATGGTAGCATATGAAACATCAGAGAAAATCTTATTCTCAGCAGATGGATTTGGTAAATTCGGAGCTTTAGATGCAGATGAAGATTGGGCATGTGAAGCAAGACGTTATTATTTCAATATCTGTGGTAAATACGGAGTACAGGTACAGAATCTCTTAAAGAAAGCCGCAGGATTAGATATTGAGATCATCTGTCCATTACACGGACCAATTTTAAAAGAAAACCTTGGATATTATATTGGATTATACGACACATGGAGCAAATATGAGCCAGAGAACGAAGGAATCCTGATCGCATACGCATCTATCCATGGAAATACAGCAGCTGCAGCAAAGAAATTAGCAGAAATCTTAGAAGCAAAAGGAGCTCCAAAAGTTGTAGTAGCAGACCTTTCCAGAGATGATATGGCAGAAGTGATCGAAGATGCATTCCGCTATGACAGACTGGTACTGGCAGCAGCAACATACGATGCAGGAATCTTCCCATGCATGGAAGACTTTTTACATCACTTAAAAGCTAAGAACTATCAGAAACGTAAAGTTGCATTTATGGAAAATGGATCATGGGCACCAATGGCAGCAAAAATCATGAAAGGTATCGTAGAAGGATTTAAGAATATCGAGATGGTAGATCCAGTTGTAACGATCAAATCTACGATGAATGATGAGAATATTAAGACTATGGAAGAATTAGCTGATAATTTACTGTAAATTTTAATTTTGTAAGTTGGCCAACTGTAGTCTTTCAGTATATGATAAAAAATAAATAAGCAACCGAAAACGCAGCGGTGGAATTTTGCTCACATTTTGAACAAATCGCTTATCCGCCCAATTTCCTACGAGAACTCGCTCTGAAGTTTTGTTTTAGACAAAAGTCTTTGAAGCTCAGACATTCGTCCAATTGGGCTGCGAATTTGTTCAAAATATGGCAAAATTCCAATGCTGCGTTTTCGGTTGCTTATTTAATTTTTATCATATACTGAAAGACTATAGTTGGCCAACTTACAACTTAAAATTTATACTTCATCACGCGATATGAATATTTATCTGCTTCATATTCAAAGGACTTGATCAGTTTTCCATCTTTATCATACTCTCCAAATATCTTACTCATTCCACTGCTAAACGGAATATTCCCCCCTAAATGCTGCACACTGCTTACGATTGCCGAATAAGGCAAACTAAATTGCTGTGCAAGTTTATAAGTCCTTGTCTTCTCATCTACAAGAAATTTTGAGTAATAGGAAGTTCCACTTTTAAAGTTTCCTACGTTCGGATACATACTCCAGTCGAAAGTTGGTATAGATGTTGCCTTTCCATAGTTATTATTAAACATATATAAATAATATTGTCCTTCTGGAAGGGAATCGTCATATTCTACAGTGATCATATGCTGTCCTGCATTTGCAACGAAGTCTCCTTCTCGTTTTAACTGATATTTGGCAATATCTGTCCCATTATAGATTGTTCCACGATGGATCACATAGTCTAGTTCTGGTTTTGTGTAAATATTTTTAATCTTAAGGATTGAACTTTGTTCTCTGCTGCTTAAGACCAAACTATTCCCATCATCAAGAAAATCAAAAGAATTAATGTGTATCCAGTCTAGTTCAGTTCCTCCATAGGTATTTCTACCACCTTTTCTCTGGATCGCCAGTTTTCTCATTAACGGCAGAATTTTTTCACAGTCAAAGAGCATACTTGTCTTTCCTGTCTTTACATCCACCTGTACGATCGTATCTTCAATCGTATCTTTGTCCAGATTATTTACCAGACAAATGATCTTATCGTGTTTCTTGTCATAACGGAAATCGTGATGAAATTGATAATTTCCAATATCAATGGTCCTTGTCACTTTTCCTATACAATTCGTAAATGCAATTTTATTATAGTCATAAGAATATACCAGCTGTCCTTTGATAAATAAAAAGCGGTCTGTGCGATATTTGTTCAAAGGCATTCTTCCCCTGCTCACTCCATTATTATCATACAGATAGATGTTTGACACATCCGCTTTATCATGTCCAAACAGGCAAAACAGGCCATCGCTCATCTTTGCTTTGCTTGTCCCTGTATTCTTCTTAAGAATTGCAGGAATGACATCATCTTTCAGTGCTGTCACGTAGAAATGTGTTTTCCCGACAGCTCTTCCATTTTCATTAAAGAATTGCATTGTGATCTTATTCTTCGCTCCTGGAACAAGTCCTTTGATCTGATATTCATGTGTTGTCACATATTTCTTTCCAGATACAGATTTCAATGTACGTTTGTATGGACTCGCACCTGCTTCGCTGGCTTCTACAGTACATACTGCATAAGATGCACGATCATTTTTTGCATAATAGTACAAAGATGTTGTGTATGTTCCATATGCATTCCAGACGATTAAGGGCTTATTGAAAGTATAATTTTTGCCTTTCTTTAATGCTTTCAACTGATCATCCGTTTCTTTTTGATAACTTTGTGTAAAGATATCTGTCTGTTTGTGCGTTATGCTTTTTGGAGTTACTTTGATTTCTTTTTCTTTCACACTCTTGAAGAATTCCTCTTCCTTGTAATTGTGATAAGCTTTGGTTCCAAAGAAAATTGCTGTTGCACATAAAGCGATCAATACGATCATAATCCCCACACGTCTTCTTCTCTTTTGACGTTCCCTCTTTACAATTTCCTTTACAGTTTTCATCATGTTGTCCTCCTTAAAGTTATTTCTATGGTATTATGTCATATTTTTGTAATATTTGCAACTTTTTTGTTATATAATGAAAAAATTTCCTGTATTTGTATGTTATCCAAACTTAGATTTTAAATACACCTACTGCGTTTTCCAAAAAGAAAAGAAGATCTTCCACGTCAAAAACTCTCACGTTCTTTACTGCATCTTTTGGTACTTTCATATATGTTTTTAATTCTTTTAACACCTGCTTTACATCCTCATAATCAACTTCTTTGATCCCAGGATTTGATATATTGGGATCAAGTGTTGTCGGAATCTGATAACGATTTACAAGGTACATATTCATCTTTGTGTAGTCCCCATAGTAGTATTTCTCTGAGAAAAAATCCTGCTTTGATAATCTTTGTCCTGTCCGTTTTAATAAGACATCTTTTACCATATCTCTTCTTTCTTCTCTCTCATCTTGTGCATTTCGAAACTCTACGATCCTTGGCATATAGTATTTGAAAAATCTTCGATCGATGTAGAGATGAAAGAGATATCCGACCACACTGCTGTTTGATAGAAGATGCTTATATTTCTTGATAAACCAGCTTGTTTCCGGGTATTCTATCATGCGATCGTGATATTTTGGATCTCTGAAATGGGATCTTGCTTTGATCTTTGTTGTATCTGGCAGAAGATTTCCGATCAGAAAATTATTTTTATCTTGTTTTGTCTTTAAAAATTTCTGTCCTTTTTGTGTCTTTAGAAACATCTGGGCAGCAGTTAAATGTAAAATGTATCCTGGCATGATTGTTTCGTTTCTCCTTTGTTGTATCGGTTTGTTTTCCATTCCATATTACAGATTGATTCACTTTGAATATTCCTAATTCTACCATTTGATATTGCAAATAACAAGGAAATGCTGCATAAGAAAACACAGGACATCCCTGCTTTCGCTGGAATGTCCTGTTCTACCATGTATCTTTACTTTATTGTTTCCTATTTTACTTTCACGTTCACTTTATATGTCTTTCCTGTTGTACGAAGTTTTACTGTGACCGTTGCTTTTCCTTTCTTCAAGCCTTTGATCGTTCCTTTTGAGGATACTTTCACTACTTTTTTATTGGATGTTGTGAATTTTAAGATCTCTGGATCTAAGTATCCTTTTTTCAGTTTCTTGGAAATGTATACTCTAGTCTGTAGTTTTGTTGTCTTTCCTTTTTGGATCGTTACTTTGCTTGTTTTTGCTTTAATCTTTGTAATTCTGGATGCTTTGTATGTGACAGCTTTTTTGCCAGATGCTTTGATTGTGGCTCTTGCTTCGTAATAAATAGCACCTGAGTCTCTTTTGAATTTCTTCAAATAAGATGGTTTACTTAATTTTATACTCTTGTCAATTACATCAATTTTTACAACAGATCCAGGGATTGTCAGCTGTTTAATTCCTGTTCTATAAAATACTCCTACTCCAATACTTTGAAGTCCTTCTGGCAGTTTGATTTCTTTTAATGCTTTACATTCAAAAAATGCATAATCATTAATAAATCTCAGACCTTTTGTAATTGTAACTTTATTTAATTTGTTGCAATTTTCAAAACTGCTTTCATCAATACCGCCTATCTGGCCCGGAATTGTTACAGATTCAATACTACTGTCATTACAGCTTGGTGTTACTGATAAATTCTTTGATAATGTAAGATTCTTTAAATATTTAAGATTTATTAGGGCATTGAATTCTTCTACTTTTTTTACAGAAGCAGGCATGTTATATGTTTCGGACTTTTTAGATTTTGGATAGCTAAACAATTGTTTCTTATCTTTGCTATATAAAACTCCATCTTGTGCCTGATAAGACAGATTATCTTTTGCTACACGAATCTCTTCCAATGTTTCAATTTCATTTAGCACTTCCAAATCTCTGTGTGTTTCTTTTGCTGGTGCAATATTTTTTGATAATATAATACTTTTTATTTTCAGATTTTTTTCAAATCCCTGTGAAATTGCTTTTACCTGTAATCCATCCAGTTCTTCTGGAATGACAAGATTTGTCTCACTTCCTCTATAGCTTGTAAGCACTGCATAGGAAGTCTTTCCATTGCTTTCTTTCACATAAGTATAATCCCCACTTGTTATCTCTTTATCTGCTGCCTTTACATTGTTAGTCACTGGAACTGTCGTCAGTACTGCTGCTGCCATCATTAAGCTCATGACTGTTGATACCATACGTTTTCTTACCATCTTGCTACCTCCTTATAATTTTAATTTATTAATGTTTATATTATATATTTTAACATAGCCAGACTTAAATTAAAACGCACTTTTTGGAATAGAATAAATACAGGCTTTATCGCTACTTTGTTTATCACTAATCCCGAAATATACGTAATCTCCCTTTAATTGAATTCCTTCAGATTCCGCATTACCTCCAAAATTATTATGTGTAGCTGTAACAAGGCAAGAATATTTATAACTTGATCCACTTCCTGTTAACTTTGCTATTCCCGGTTTTTGTCCGGCAGCACCTCCAATAATATAAATAGAATCTCCATCAGAAAATTCTAATCCCTGACATGAATCATTCGGTAATACACGATTACTTCCAGATTGTCTAAACGATCCATAACAAGCTGATTTTACTGCACTTGATGTACATGGAACAAATTTAGATTCTTCAGATTCTTTTTTATCCAATTCAGCATTTAATTTTTCCGCATTATAAAAACTATATTGAATTTCTCCTGTATTATCCATTACCCAGAAAAATACTTTTTTCCTATCACTAGACAATGCTGCATCTACACGTTTCACTTCTCCAATCGATGTCCCACTTTTATTTGCATAACTCATATGAGAAAATCTTGGGATTTCTGTATAATCTACACTTCCTTTAGCTTTATATTGTATTCTTCCAATTTGAGTTCCCCATTTAAATTTATACGCTTCATTTGCTTTACATGTAACCCAGAAATATGCTTTAGAATTATGTTCAAACCATTCCAAAGTCTGTCCATGACCAAAGTTTTTTAATGTCATATGATCTTGATATGTAGCTGTTGACCCATTAATCAAACATCTTGATAAACGTGAGTCTGAGCCAATTCTCTGAATCACATAAATATATGTAGATCCAATATATGTTTTTTGAATTGCAGCTGTATTTGTTAATCCTTTAATTTTATATCTTAAAGTAGCTGCTGCTTTTACATTTTTATTCGCTGATACACGACTTTGCCGTGTCTGTACTTTTGGGTGTGTCTCTAAATATTTCTGATATTCTTCTAGTGTATCAAAATCATCTTGTTCCAAAATACCCGCAACACCATCGTCATCATGTGTATCTAGTGCTACTGTACTTTCTGTTGCTTTCGTATCTGCCTTAACATTCACTGAAACTACAGTTGTTCCAATAATCATAGCACACATTGCAATACTTGCTGCTTTACATACAAATTGTTTTAATTTCATAAACTTTTTCCTTTCATTCTTTTATTTTCCCTCATTTTCTGCTATCATTATTGTATCCATGTGATACAGCTATCTGTATATATTACAGATAGGTAGGTGGCAGCCATTCGTATTACATGGATTTTTTAATTGTTCATATTGCATCACCTCTTATAAAATACATTTATAAATAAAATATTACTTAGTATAAGTTCCACTTGCCGTTACAGTTTTTCCACTACTATTTTCAACAAACACCTCTATATATCCTGTTTTTTGTATTATAAAATTGTGATTGATTTCTGCTTTAACAGTTTTATAATGTTTTACTTTATCTGCATCTAAATATCCTACTTTGACACTTTTTGTTTTTGGAGCTATCTGTAACCTAATATTGATACTACTTCCTTTCTTTTTATAAAATTCTTTAGTTTTCTTTCTAACTCCATTTTTCACTGTCCAATTAACTGTTATCGAATTAGACAACAGTTCAAAGTCTTCCTCTCCAACTTCATCAATAATATTTTCTGATATATCTATCTTTTCTTCTATAACATCATTCGTATCACTTGCAAATATATTTGTCACTGAACAACTAATTAAAAGTGTAAATACTGTTACCATTATTTTTATATATTTTATCATCGTTTTCTCCTCCTATTCCTCCATCTCTTTAATCATCATCAATATTAATCATTCCAACAATTTTTACATCTTTCTTATCCTCCATTTCAATAAACACATCATATTTCCCCTCTTTTTCTATCTTAAATCTATGTTCAACTAAATCTCTCCCTCTGTCCTGTATGTATCTAATCCTATTCTGTGAATCAATAATCCCAACTTTTATCCCCTTAAAATTTTTTTGACTTGTTATAAAAATTTCTATATTTTCATTTCGTTTCGGAGTTAATCCTTTATATCGAAGCCTTTTTCCTGCCTTTACATAAGTCTCCAATGTCATCGCATCCATCTTTTTAAAATTTATCTTCTTTATCGTTTCACTCTTATCATTTCCCAAAACTCCCGTTTTTTCTTCATACGATATTCTCTCCTCTTCCTCATCATCTGGTTCTTCTATTTCTACTTCCGTTTCTTGTACCCATTTTGTATACGCCTTTTGATATCCCTTACTTGCAGCCAAAATACTGGTTACACTCATTCCACAAAATATCACGGTCATTGCAATCACCGCAGCATATTTTATCTTCTTTTGTTTTCGATACATCATTGCATAGTAGATTCTTTGTTCTAAACTATCTCGGCTTTCAAACAGACATGCTGCCCGATATGCTTTGATTCCCTGACTTTTCTGACTCATCTCAAAAATCGTTGTAAAATAACGCTTCGCTGATCCTACATAACCAATCGCTGATAGATCACAGATCACCTCGCTCCATTCATCGTTCTTACGAAATACAGTTCTGATCCATGGGCAATACCAGTGAATACATACCATCAGACATGCTATATAATTCCAAAATATATCGTGCTTCTTATAATGTGTGAGTTCATGGTAAATACACGTTTTTAATTGTTCTTCTTCCATATCTTCCACAGGTAAAAACACACATGGTTTTAATATTCCTGCTGTCATTGGAATCTGAATGCGATATCCTTGTAATACTTCTATTGATCTGCGAATTCCAAGCTCTCTTTTACAATCTTCAAAGATCTTTTGCACATACATCTTGCATGGAAAGCATCTTTCTTTTTCTCTTCTAATTCGAAAAGTTCGTTCTCCAAACTTCAGAACTGTTGCAATTGCTCCAGCCAGCCAGAACAACGATATAGCATAAAAAGCCTTGATGATAGTACCTGTAAAATCAAATACATACCCATTATCAAAAAAAATATTTACCAACAGATATCCTGCCGGAACATAGTAAGCAATTAGAATGATCTTTAATATCAAATCATAGACTTTTGGACGAATCTTATCTGCAAAAAACTTTCTTAGTGCCATCCAGAAAACAAACATACAGCTTCCAGTGCACATGGATAAAAATATCGCACTAAATATCCTAACCAATATCTCTCTTATGTCTATCATATCTTCTCCTGTCAATCATCGATTTCTTCTAACAACTTTTTGAGTTTCTTTAGTTTCCCCTCATTTAATTTTCCTTTATATAATGTCTTCACCAGATCAAATCCAGATTCTTTGTACCAGAAATTCTTTGTCTTTTCCAATTCCTGTTCTTTATAATCCTGCTCTTCGATCAGATAATTAATATAAGAATATTTCCCAATCTGATATGTTGTCACATATCCTTTCTCTTCTAAATGAAGGACAAATGTACGGATCGTTGTTCTTTTATAATCTTTTCCGTAATCTTGCTTTAGATTTTCAATCAACTGCTGTAATGGCATATCCTTTCCATAATCCCAGATACATTTCATCACAACCTGTTCTGCACTTGTTAATTCTTTTAATTCCATAGCTAAATCCCCTTTATCTTTGTTATTTATTCTATATTTATAGTCATATCGCATTCAATAATACTTCTACTTTGATAGTTATATCATAACAAAAATCTTCTTAAATGTAAATATCCTTTCCTTGCAATTTCGTATGATTTCTTGGAACTTAATTTGTTTGCTTTCATATAAGAAAAAATCGCAGCCAAGATATACCTTAACTACGATCCTTCATTCATTACCCAATTCCGCCTAACGCAATCCCAAGCACCAATACCAAAATACAGATCGGTACATAAATATATTTGCAGATTGGACAATACATCTTTGTAAATTTTGTTTCTCTTCCTTTGTTTACCTGTGTTTCTACATATTTCTTTCCGGCGATCCAGAAGAACATGATTCCTGCGAGTCCTGCTCCTAGTGGGCAGATGTAAATAGATAGGATATCCATCCAGTCAGATACGATGCCCTGGATCAATAAGGAGACGATCACGCCAATCACTGCGATAATCACGCAGGCGGTCTTTCTTCCTACGTGAAGCTTTTCCTGTACGGTTGCGATCGGTGCTTCGTAGAGATTGATCAGTGATGTCATTCCCGCAAAAAGCACTGCAACGAAAAAGATGATCGCGATGATCGTACTTCCTGGCATGGAGCTGATCAGGTTTGGAAGATAGATAAATAACAGCCCCGGTCCTCCTTGATCCAGTGTTGCTCCAGTTGTTGCCATAGCTGGGATGATCACGAGTGCTGCAAGCATCGCAGCAACCGTATCAAAAAATGCAACTCTTGCCGCAGATGATGGGATGTCTTCTTCATCGGATAAATACGATCCATAGATCAATGTTCCATTTCCTGCGACGGATAAGGAAAAGAAGGCCTGTCCTAGTGCAAAGATCCATGTCTTTGGATCTAAGATGGCCGCCTTATCGACTCTGAAAATATATTGATATCCCGCTGCTGCCCCTGGTTGGAATGCCACGTAGATTCCAAGGATCACAAACAGTGTAAAGAAAATTGGCATTAAAATCTTATTGGCTTTCTCGATCCCTGCTCCTACACCAAAGATTAAAATACACATGCATAAGATCAAAGCTAAAATCTGCCAGATGTTATTTCCAAATGCAGATGCCATTGTTCCAAAACGTCCGCCAAATTCTTCGATCGTCTTTGGTGCAAGTGTTGCCCCTGTGAAAGTTCCAACAGCATATTTTAAGATCCACCCCATCACAACTGTATATCCGATCGCCATCGCAAGAGAACCAAGAACTGGGATCATTCCTAACCCTTCCCCAACTTTTCTCTTTCCTTTCTTCTCACAGACCATCCCAAATGCATCAATCGGTCCAGACCTTGCCGCACGTCCAAAACTCATCTCTCCGATCACACCAGTAGATGCGATCACAACGACAAAGATAAAATACGGGATCAAAAAAGAACCTCCCCCATACAAAGATACCCTTGTCGGAAACATCCATATATTTCCCATGCCAACTGCCGAACCAATGCAGGCGAGGATAAATCCCCACCTGCTGTTAAATGATTCTCTTTTATCTTTCATCTTTCAATTTTATCCTCCTGATTTTACTTTTTAAACTTCAAGTCTGTCGGTGTCAATACTCCATCATCTCCAAGCTGCTTCCATTTATATGTGAAATTCTTCTTTGCTGAATGTATCTTCTGTCTGTTGATCGTTTGACCTTTCATACCGATCAGCTGTTCATTTATAATAACATATGCTGTATCTTTTTGCATCTGGTATTGTTTTATTTCAGGTGAAATATAGGCTGTTTTTTTGATCTTGACATCATCTTTGTTCATTTCGATGATCTGAATCTTTTTGACTGCACGGTCTGCTTTAAAGTCCACACGGTATGTCATCTTTCCTTCTTCTGTATCCACAGAAAAAGATTGGCTGATTCCAAACCCTCCTGTTTTACAAAGATCCTGCACAGAAGACCTTCCTGAAGGTTCCAGATAAAATGTACCATCTGCTCTTTTATATACACTTCCAATCTGCACTTTTGTGATTCCTTTTGTTTCCTGAACATAAATTGTTGCCTTACATGACTGGCCTGTCTTTTGCCATTTATCTTTTTGGATCTCGCCATCTTTCATATTAGAGCCGCCTGAAAAATGAGTCAACTGTGGATCACCATCCATGCTGATCGTATTTTCTTTCTGATCGTATTTATGAAAAAAGAAATATCCCTTGATCTTTTTAAAATGAACAAATCCTTTTTTATCTTTCTGCCCAACGGTTGTTCCTTCCATCTCTGGATCTGGAATGTCTGGATCATCCAGACTCTTTCCTACAACTGCATAAGCACCATATAATGTTTTCTTTACTGTTTCATCCTCGTCTTTTTTTGCAAGGCGGCATCCTGATAGAGTTGCTGCCAGCATCACAACCATTGCCAATACTCCTGTTTTTCTGATTCCCCTACTCATCTTCTTCCTCCAATCTCCCGTCAAATTTCAAGATATCCCCGACATCGCACTCAAGATAATAACAGATCTTATTGATCGTTGAGAAACGCACTCCCTTTGCCTTGCCACTTCTTAAGATTGACAGGTTTGCTTCTGTAATATGGACTTTTTTACATAATTCTTTGGATGTCATGTTTCGTTCTTTTAAGATGTCATCCAAATGTATTTTAATTGCCATAACTATCATTCCTTCTATATAAACTGGTCATTTTCTTCTTTTAACTGTTTAGTCCGCTTGAAGTATTCATGGAAGATCAATGCTCCAAATGCTATGATCAATGGTTCCATGGATACATCTGGTGCAAACGTAACATTTACATTCTGTAAGGTTGCTCCTAATAAAAACTGATAAAAATTCAGGATAAAATCTGATATGACTGTAACCACTGCGGTAACCTTTGCGACACTTGCGAGTCTTGCCACTGTCATCATCTGCTGCTCTTCCTTATGATCTTCGATTGCTTTTACTACATGAATGATGTTGATAAATAGCAGGATTGTCATAATGATTGGTAATAACTGTAATACTGATTTAAACCATACTATCGAAGATACATTTTGCAGTTTATTTTCGCTCTTATGAAGCAGTTCAAATGTCTTTGCATATGTGATCAAAAGCGTGTAATAACTGACTAGTGCAGCAATCAGTCCTTTCATCCCAAAATACAAACGGCTTTTCCAATTCTTCTGGCTGTCATCTCCAAGAAAACGGATCGCTTTCATGATCAACCACATGATCAGGACGCTGTAAATGATGAATGCGTAAATAATTTTCATTACAATCAAACTGCTTTGGTCCATTGAAAAAATGTCTGGCATTTTCTGATACATGAGTCCTGGATTGATGAACATATACAGGGAATAAAATAATAGCCCTGTGAATGCAACAAGTAATATGTCTTCTTTCTGTGTTCTTCCTCTTTTTCTCTGATAGATGATATAGATTGCTGGTATCATTGAAATGGCTGCGTATATGATGATCGCGATGACATTTCCTATTGCTGAACTTAGGGATAGAAATCTTAGCCCTTTTCCTATGAGTTCAAATGGTAAGTACATGATCTGTAGTGCTGCTGTCATATGCAGGATTTTGCTTGCTATGAATGCAAAAAGGATTCCTGCGATGACTTCGATCAGGATTAGTTTATTTATGTTTGATTTCATCCTATCTACCTCCAATTATTGTTTTTCGATAATTTCAAGATTATTGTAGCATAAAAATTATTGAAAAACAATAATTTTTTCAACACCTTTACATATTGCTTCTTTCTGATAAACAAAAATCCCCTGACACTATTATCTGCCAGAGGATTTTAATTCTCACTTTATTTTATTTTCAATCACAATTAAGCACGTAATTCAACGCCTAATTTCTTCAATTCATCAAGAATCTTCTCAACGATCTTAGATACTTCTGCGTCTTCTAACGTACGGTCTTTTGCTCTGAATGTTAAGGAGTATGCTACGGATTTATATCCTTTTTCAATCTGGTCTCCTTCGTAGACATCGAATAATTCGTAGGATTCGAGAAGTTTTCCACCTTTATCTTTGAAGATCTTCTCAAGCTGTCCAACGAAGATGTCTTTCTTCATAACCATACTTAAGTCACGTTTCATTGCAGGGAATTTGGCTACTCCTTCGTATTTACGGTCGAAGGTTGCTTTTGGTACTAATGTTGGCATGTCGATGACTGCTACATAGACCTCACCTTTCATGTTATAGTTATCCATAACTTCTGGATGGATCTGTCCGATATAGGCGATCTTTTCTCCATCGATCGTCACATCTGCAGCTCTTCCTGGGTGTAAGAATGGATGTTCACCTGTTGGTGCATATTCAGATCTTCCACCTAATCCTAAGGAATCAAGCATATCTTCTACAACACCCTTTAATGTGAAGAAATCGCATTCTCCGTACATTCCAAGTGTCATCTGCATTCTTTCATCTGGTAATTCTGTTAATGGTAATGCTTTTGGAATGTAGATATTTCCAAATTCATATAATCTTACATTTTTATTTCTGTGTGCTAAGTTTGTAGACAGAGATGTTAACATTCCGTTTAAGGAAACTGTTCTCATGATACTGAAGTCTTCTCCTAATGGGTTTGAAATCTCGATTGCCTGACGTTCTTTTGCATCTTCAGCTAATAATAATTTATCGAATACTTTTGGACTTTCGAAGGAATATGTCATTCCACCACAGAATCCGTTCTGTTCTGCTACATTTCTGCAGACATCTTCAACACGGATCTTGAATGGTTTCTTACCGGCTGTGGATTCTCCGTTTGGTAATGTAACTGGGATGTTATCATATCCGTAGAATCTTGCAACTTCTTCTGCAAGGTCTGCCATACGGTGAATATCCTGACGGAAGGATGGTACGATGACTTCATTTGTTGCTTCATCATATCCAAGGTCGATTCTTCCGAAATATTCTAAGACTTCTTCTTTGGATACATTTGTTCCAAGAAGGGCATTCATCTTGTCTACTTCTAATGGAAGGCGGATCTGTTTGACTGGATTTGGATAAACATCAACGGCTCCTCCAACAACTTCTCCTGCTCCTAATTCTTCGATCAGCTGGCATGCACGATCCATCGCTGCCATTGCATTTTCTGGGTCTAATCCTTTTTCAAATTTACCAGATGCATCGGTTCTTAAACCGATTCTCTTAGAAGAAAGTCGGATATTTGTTCCATCAAAGCATGCTGCTTCAAATAATAATGTCTTGATATCATCTGTTACCATGGAGTTTTCTCCACCCATGATACCTGCGATACCTATTTCTTTTTCTCCATCACAGATCATTAAGACATTTTCATCCATTGTTCTTTCTTCACCATCTAATGTAGTGAATTTATCTCCCGCTTTTGCACGGCGTACGACGATCTCTTTGTTTGCGATCGTATCAAGATCGTATGCATGCATTGGCTGTCCGAATTCTTCCATCACGTAGTTTGTGATGTCAACCAGGTTATTGATCGGACGGATTCCCATCGCAGCTAATCTTCTCTGCATCCATTCTGGTGATGGTGCTAATTTGATATTTTTTACAACTCTTGCTGTGTATCTTGGGCAAAGATCCTCGTCTTCGACTCTTACTTTGATATAATCATGGACATCTTCATCATTTCCAGTCTTTGTGACAACTGGTGGGAAGAAGTCTTTCTTAAATGTAGCGGCTGCTTCTCTTGCCATACCGATCATGCTGAAACAGTCTACACGGTTTGATGTGATCTCGAATTCGACAACTGCATCGCGAAGTCCTAAAGCTTCAACTGCATCATCTCCTGGTTTTACGTCTTTATTGAAAATGTAGATTCCATATTCCGGTGCTTCTGGGTACATGTCTCTGGAACTTCCAAGTTCTTCAATAGAACACATCATACCAAAAGATTCTACTCCACGAAGTTTTCCTTTTTTAATCTTAATTCCGTCTTCTGGGTTCTTTCCACCGTCATGTCCTCCGGCAACTCGTCCACCGTCTAAGACAACTGGTACTAAGTCTCCTTCTGATACGTTTGGTGCTCCTGTTACGATCTGAACTGTTTCATCTCCAACATTCACCTGACAGATGATCAGTTTGTCTGCGTCTGGATGTTTTTCGATCTTCTCGATCTTTCCGACTACGATCTTTTCTAAGTTTTTATCTAAATATGTGACACTTTCCATGTTGGAACCAGATAATGTCATTTTATCTGCATATTCCTGTGGTGTGCAATCAAGATCAGGCACATAAGCTTTGATCCATGAAATTGGTGTATCCATTACTTTTATTCTCCTTTATTCTATCTTCTCTATTCGAAATATTCTTATCGTTTCTCTTAGAACTGTGATAAGAATCTCTTATCGTTTTCGTATAACAGACGCATATCGTCGATCTCGTATTTTAATAATGCGACACGCTCTAAACCGATTCCAAATGCAAATCCTGAATATACTTCTGGGTCGATTCCGCACATTTCAAGCACGTGTGGGTGAACCATTCCACATCCTAAGATCTCGATCCATCCGCTTCCTTTACACATACGACATCCTTTTCCACCACATTTGAAACATGTCACGTCTACTTCCGCACTTGGCTCTGTAAATGGGAAATGATGTGGACGGAATTTTACTTTTGTATCTGGTCCGAAGAATTCTTTTGCAAACTGTTCTAATGTTCCTTTTAAGTCTGCAAATGTGATTCCTTTATCTACAACCAATCCTTCTACCTGATGGAAAGATGGAGAATGTGTTGCGTCAACTTCATCAGAACGGAATACACGTCCAGGTGCGATCATACGGATTGGCATCTGTCCTGTTTCCATGATACGAGCCTGTACAGGAGATGTCTGTGTTCTTAACACGATATCTTTGTTGATATAGAATGTATCCTGTTCATCTTTTGCAGGATGGTTTGCAGGGATATTTAACATTTCAAAGTTGTATTTATCGTATTCTACTTCTGGTCCTTCTACGACTTCGTATCCCATACCGATAAATACTCTCTCTAAATCTTCCAGCGCGATCTGGTTTGGATGACGATGTCCTTTTTCATGAGTTTTTCCAGGTAATGTAACGTCGATGACTTCACATTTCATCTTTTCTTCACGAACTTTTTTCTTTAATAATGTCATCTCTTTTTCTAATGCTTCTTCGATGACTGCTCTGGTATCATTGACCATCTGTCCAACGATCGGACGTTCTTCTTTGGCTACGTCCTTCATTCCTTTTAATACCTGAGTTAATTCACCTTTTTTACCCAGTACAGATACACGGATATCATTTAAACTATCCATTGCATCTGCTTGCTCGATTTTCTCCAAGGCAGCTTTCTTGATTGCCTCTAATCTCTCTTTCATCTGCTTAGTTCTCCTTTATTGATCTTTTCTATATTCTCGGATCAGGTTACTTTTTCTTCTGTATTCAGGCAAAAGAAAAAGAACCCGTCCGCAAAGGGACGAGTTCTTAATATATACTCGCGGTACCACCCTAATTCCTATGGTATCGTTAAACTTCTTCTTAATTACCATAAGCACTTAAGTCTCTGCGTAACGGGCAGACTCCGTTATCTCCTACTGATGCTTAAATGACATTGCATCACATTCAAAGATACAGCTACGGTGTGAAATTCGGAAACTTTTGGTTTCTTACTGTGCACCATCAATGCCTTTAACGTTATTATTCTATAACATTCTTATGGCATTTGTCAATTAAATTTTCTGTGGAAGTTGTGCCAATACGATCGCTATAAACATCAACCCACACCCTATCAACTCTCTATGGCTCAAATTCTGATGCAGAACCAAAAATCCAGCGATCACAGAAGTCACAGATTCCAGACTAAGGATCAACGATGCTACCGTAGGATTCATATTCTTCTGCCCCACGATCTGTAATGTATAAGCAACTCCACATGACATCACTCCTGCATATAAGATTGGTTTCCATGCAAGTAAGATCATGCTAATCTCCGGATGTTCAAAAAGCATCATTGGAACAAAACAAAGAATCCCGCAGATAAAAAACTGAATACATGACATTTTCACTCCATCATTAAATTGTGTAAAATAATCGATCACTAAAATATGAATCGAAAATGCAATTGCACCTAAAAATACATAGATATCCCCTTTTCCAATCGAAAATCCGTCCGTAATGCATAAAAAATAAAGTCCTGCAAGTGCGATCACAACGCTGATCCAGACGGATAATCCGCACTTTTTTCCTAAAAATAATCCCAAAATTGGAACAATGATAATATAAAATGCTGTAATAAATCCTGCTTTTCCTACAGTTGTATACATGATTCCAAATTGCTGCAAGGTGCTTCCTGTAGCTAATGCGACTCCGCAACAGATTCCGCCTAATAGCAATCTCTTTTTCTCCGTGAAGTTTGTTTTCTTCCTTACTTTTCCTCTGTTTAGAAACGCAATACACGGAATCAATACAATGCCTCCGATCAATGTACGAACACAATTAAATGTAAATGGTCCAACATAATCCATTCCAACACTTTGTGCAACAAATGCAGCGCCCCATATGATCGCAGCTAAAAATAATGATAATGATCCTTTGATCTGTTCTTTTTTCATACTTTTCAAACCTTCTCTTTCGTTAGCATATTGAATTTATTTTACTACGGTAGTTTTTTGTCTGCAAGTAAAAAGAAAGAATGCATCTTATGATCTGATATCGATCATAAATACATTCTTTCTTTTTAAGTTTAAGAATTGTATCTATATTTAATTTTATAGTTACCTATTTATAAAGGGTCAGTATTTCTTCCCCTACGTTACACTCTCCAATATGTTTCAATGAAATACTTGCGTATTCCGCATTATTACTGATAACTACCGGAGTCGTCATAACATATCCATCTACTCTCATATCTTCTAAGTCGAACTCACAGATGAGCTCTCCTTTTTTTACTTTCTGACCAGCTTCTACTTTCATATAGAAGCCTTTTCCACCTCGCTTTACTGTATCAAGCCCAAGATGTATCAAAACTTCTGCTCCATCTTTGGATTCCATAGCAAGGGCATGTTTTGTCCTAAACACTGCTGCGATGATCCCATCTACTGGTGCATATAGTTTTCCTTCTTCTGGTTTAACTGCAAAGCCTTCCCCTAACATTCCACCAGAAAATGCCTCATCTCCAACTTCTTCTAGTTCAATCACGCATCCTTTGATCGGACAGGCGATACTTTCCTGTTGCATTTTATCTTTGGAATGTGTATTTTCTTTTAGTAATTGTTTGATTTCTTTCTTTGCTCGTCTTGTCCTTAAATAATCTTCCAGTTCTGATTTTAGCACCGTTACATATGGACCATAAATGATCTGAATGCTGTTTCCTCGTTTCAAAATTCCCCTTGATCCTGTTTCTTTGATCATGGCATCATCCACCAGACTTATATCTTTCAGTCCACATCGAAGTCTTGTAACACAACAGTCAATATCACCGATATTCTTTTTGCCTCCAAGTCCCGCTGCGATCTTTGCTAATAATTCTTCTGAAAAATCTTCTCTGTATTCATATTCTGGCTCTTCTTCATATTCTTGTGCTGGTTCTTCTTCCCTTCCCGGTGTTTTGATATCAAATTTCAAGATCAGAAAATGGAATAAGAAATAATACACTATGAAATAAACAATTCCCAGTGGAATGACCATCATCCAGTTTGTTTTTTCTTGTCCTTGCATGATTCCAAAAAAGAACAGATCGATAAGCCCTCCAGAAAATGTTAATCCAACTGTAATCTTCAATACATGCATCATCATATATGCAAGTCCTGCAAAAACACAATGTATTCCATATAATCCAGGTGCAATAAATAAAAATGTAAATTCCAACGGTTCCGTAATTCCTGTGAGCATTGATGTTAATGCTGCTGAAATCATAAGTCCACCGACAACTTTTCTCTGTTCAGGTCTGGCACAACGGTAAATTGCAAATGCCGCTCCTGGCAATCCAAAGATCATCAATGGGAATTTTCCTGCCATAAATCTTGTTGCTTCCACATTAAAATGTGTTGTTGCTGGATCTGCTAATTGAGCAAAAAAGATATTTTGTGCCCCATCGATCATTTTCCCAGCAACTTCCATCGTTCCACCTAGCGATGTCTGCCAGAACGGGAGATAAAATACATGATGAAGTCCAAATGGGATCAATGCACGTTCCATCACTCCATAAATAAACGTCCCTAAATAGCCTGAAGCTCTCACAATTCCTCCAATGGAATACATCAGATTCTGGATCGGAGGCCAGATAAAGAACATTAATATTCCAACTCCAACATATACAATGGTACAAATAACCGGCACTGCCCTTGTTCCGCCAAAAAACGATAAAACTTCTGGAAGTTTTATTTTATAAAAACGGTTATGAAGATACCCGACACCAAGTCCGACAAGAATTCCTCCAAATACACCTAACTGTAGTGATGTTATTCCAAGAATCTGATCCGTTGCTCCCGCATGCATTGTATATGTATCACCATACAATGATAACATCGATGAAATAGCTTCGTGCATAACGAAAAAAGACAATGCCCCTGATAATGCTGCTACCGCTTTCTCTGCCTTTGCCATCCCAATTGAAACTCCCATTGCAAATATCAACGGAAGATTGCCAAATATAATACTTCCACAATCACTTCCAACTTTAATTACTCCATACAAAACAGTCCCCGGACCCATGATCTTCATCAGATGATAGGCCCGAAGCATTGTTTCATTTGTCAAAGATCGTCCAATTCCAAGCAAAAGACCTGCAACTGGCAAAACAGCGATTGGAAGCATAAATGCACGTCCGACTCTTTGCAAGACGCCAAATACCTTTCCTGTTTCCTTCATATAAAACTTCCTTATTCTATATATTCTTATAATCCTTCTTTATCTATTATGGTCATGATCATAATGTGGAGATCATGACTTCCATATCTCCATCAAAAGTAACTTCTTTCTGATCGGAACAGATCACAAAATGGTCACCTTTCTTTACTTCATTTCCTTCAAAAATTCCTGTTCCCTCTATGATGCTTACCATCATAAATGGTTCGTCATTCTTGATCACATTTTTTCCATTCAACTGATAACGATCCACTTTAAAGAATTCACTGTCAACATATCTTGTCTTTGTACCATTCTCAAGAATTGTCTGCGGAAATTCTTTGTTCTGATCAATATCTGCTGGTACATTTGTCACATCAATAGACTGCTGTACATGAAGCTGCCTTTCATTTCCATCCGCATCTTTTCTATGATAATCATAAACACGATATGTAATATCAGAAGACTGTTGTGCTTCATAGATCAGCGATCCGCTGCAGATCGCATGTAATGTTCCAGATGGAATATAGAAGAAATCTCCCGCTTTGATCTTGAATGAATTTAACAGATTGTCATAATCATCATTCTCGATTGCTTTCACAAATTCATCTTTTGTCTTTGCATGGTGTCCCATGACCATCTTTGTTCCTTCATCCGCTTGAAGAACAAACCAACATTCTGTCTTTCCTAAAGAATTCTCATGTTCTTTCGCATACGCATCGTCTGGATGCACCTGTACGGACAGGTCATTTTTTGCGTCAATGATCTTTACAAGTAATGGGAACTGGTCTCCTTCGATATTTCCAAATAATTCTCTGTGGTTTTCAAATAACCAGGATAATGTTTTTCCTTTATATTCTCCATCTGCGATCGTACAATCTCCATTCTTATGTGCAGAAATTGCCCAACACTCTCCTGTGTGATCACTCGGAATCTCATATCCATAAATATCTTTTAATTTTGTTCCACCCCAGATCATTTCTTTAAAAACTGGATTCATTCTTAAAATATGTCCCATAGCCATCTTCTCCTTCTTTACCTTGTAACTCCAAAAATTACATTTATTTTTTAATCTTCGCATTCTTCTTTGATGGCATAAAATTACGTTTCAACACATCAAAAAAGCTTAAAGAACGCACCAGACGTTCGGATGGTATATACTGGTTGATCGCACGCAACACTTTCTTAGGTTCTTTTGATGAAAATGAAAATGTTCCATTTTTCTTTGTCTGGATCGCATAACGTGGGATTTTCTTTCCTTTAAACATCACAGATGCGATCACATAATCAACTTCTTCCCATGGAATCTGAATATAATCATTGACATTTCTTGTATTAAAGAATTCAAATCCTTTGTCTCCAACCATGATCTTTCCATAGTTTGTAAGTCCCTGATACGATGTTGCTTCCACAACAACATCAACTCTTGTATTAATTGATTGTGCCATAAGCTTTCCTCCGATTCTGTAGGTTCTTCTTTATTTATTCTATACAATTTTCTTTGCTTATACAAGATGACTTTTCGTTCATTCTTACCGATATGTTTTTTATATTCTTCTTATATAAGCAAAAAGCCCGGACTTCCGGGCCTTTTGTATATGTGCTAGATCATCTCTTATAATAATCCGATAACGTGTCCACCAATACCAATGATAAATAATGCGATGATGATGATGATTGGAGAAACGTTTTTCTTTAATAACCACATGCATAACAGTGTTAGCAGTAATGGTACAAATCCAGGGATCAATGAGTTTAAGTTATCCTGAAGAGTTGTAACTTTTGTTGGATCAAGTGCCATACCGGATGCCTGCTGTGTTAATGCTGTTTTGATTCCTTCAGCTCCTGCTGGAAGTTTAGCCCAATCGATGTAAGCTCCTTTACTTAATGTAACCTTAGATACTACAGGTGTAAAGTTGATACTTACCCAACGTTCGATCAAGGCACCAAGGACGAACATACCAAGGATAGATGCTCCCTTTGTTACTTTCTGAAGTAATCCACCTGATAAGTCTTCTGTGATCTTTGTTCCTACATTGTAACCAAATTCCTGTGTATACCACATGAATGCCCAACGAATTACATTCCATAATACGAAGAATAAGATTGGTCCAAGGATACTTCCACCCATTGCAAGGGAAGCTCCTAAAGCTCCAAGGATAGGTCTTGCTGTGAACCAGAATACTGGATCACCAACACCAGCTAAAGGTCCCATCATTCCGACTTTAACACCTTGGATCGCACTGTCTTCTACAGGTGCACCATTTGCTTTATCTTCTTCCAGAGCCAGTGTAACACCGATAACTGGAGATGCAACATATGGATGTGTATTGAAGAATTCCAGATGACGTTTTAATGCTGCGATCTGATCTTCTTTTGTTGTATATAATTTCTTGATAGCTGGGATCATTGCGAAACACCAACCACCATTCTGCATACGTTCATAGTTCCAAGAACCCTGAAGGAAAGTAGAACGTAATGCTACAGACAATCTATCTTTTTTACTTAATTGAACTTTTTTCTCTGCCATTTTTCTTACCTCCTTCTTAATCAATAATCATTTAAAATATCGCCTAATGGGTCACCAGTATTGCTTCCACCGTTACCAGATCCTGCATTCTCAGACAGTTTCAGGTAGATCAGTGCCATAGATACAGCGATAACACCTAATGCGATCAGTGTTAAGTCTGAAACAGCAGCCAGACAGAAACCAATTGCGAAGAAAGGCCATACTTCTTTTGTAGCCATCATGTTGATAACCATTGCGTAACCTACGGCTACGACCATACCACCACCGATGGACATACCATCTGTTAACCATGCTGGCATACTATTTAATGCTGCAGCTACGGCAGATGATGGAATTGCAAGTAATGCTGCTGCTGGGATCGCGATACGGATACCCTGTAAACAAACTGCAATGATATGCCATGCTTCTACACCTTTGAAGCTACCTTTTGCAGCAGCTGCATCCATCTGATGAACACAGATAACGGAAAGTGTACGAACGATCATTGTTAAGAATAATCCTGCTACTGCTAATGGGATTGCTACTGCGATGGCAGTATCAACACCAGCTCTTCCCTGTCCACCCTGAACAAGAATGATTGCAGATGCAACGGCTGCTAATGCAGCATCTGGGGCAACGGCTGCACCGATGTTAGCCCATCCTAAAGCGATCATCTGAAGACTACCTCCAAGGATGATGCAAGGAACAAGCTGTCCGGTTACAAGTCCGATTAATGTACAAGCTACTAATGGCTGATGGAACTGGAATTCATCCAAAACACCTTCCATACCAGCCAGGAATGCAACGATAACAACTAATACCATTGAAATAACTGACATGATAATTCCTCCTATATATTTTTCTAAATTGATTATTTAAGTTCTGCTTTCGCTTTCTTAAGCATTTCACCCATGTTTTCTGGAGAATCGCTTGGTACTTTACGTACATTAAATGTAACACCTTTGTCGATCAGTTTCTCGAAAGTTTCTACATCTTCTTTACCCATCGCAACAGCTTTTGTTACTACTACTTTACCTGTTGAATGTGCAAGTGATCCTAAGTTAACCTCTTTGATGTCAACTCCACCTTCGATTGCTTTTAATACATCCTGAGGTGTTTCAAACAGAAGCATTGCTTTTGTCTCACCAAATCTTGGATCTTTTGATACTTCGATCATCTTCCAGATTGGGATAACGTGTGCTTTTACTCCTGGAGGTGCTGCCTCAATGATCATTCTCTTACGAAGATCATCTTTTGATACGGCATCAGATACAACAATGATACGGTCTGGATTTACCATCTTTGTCCATGTTGTAGCCACCTGTCCATGTAATAAACGTGTGTCGATACGAGTAAGACCGATCTTGATGTGACCGTCTCCAAGTACTGTTCCTTCTGGGATCGCTCCCTGAGGTGCTGCCACAGCAGCTGGTGCAGCTTCTTCTTTCTTAGGTTCTAGAGATTCTGGATAGATTCTCACACCTTCTTTTCCACTTCCGGAAATCTGAGCTGCAACTTCATGTGCTGTGTCCATCATCATACGAGATGCGTATGCATCGATCAACATTGGAAGATTTAATCCAGCAACGATTGCCCATTTATCTTCATGTCCGGCAATTAATCCGTTAGCCTGATTAAATGGAGTTCCACCCCATAAATCAACCATAATCAGCACTTCATCCTGGTTTTCGAATCCGGCAATGGCATCTTCCATCTGTTTTTTGATGTCTTCTGGTCCCATACTTGGCTGTAATGTACAAGCCGCAACATTTGGCTGGTCACCAAAAATCATGGACCCGGACTGTAAGATACCCTTGGCGAAATCACCATGTGTAGCAAGAATAATTCCTACCATTTTTTATTCCTCCTTTTCTATATTTTCATAAGCTAATTAATTATATATATTATAAGAAAATTCTTATAAATAAAAAAACCTGATTCAAACCTGTAAATCTCCACCATCCAAATTCCCCTGCAAAAATACTTTCACAAAGAAACCTGGACTCTCTGGAAAATCCATGATTCAAATCAAGTTTAGCCTGCATTACCAGTAACAATCCTGATCAACAATATAAACTTTTATCTTGTCGTAACTCGCTTGATATGTACGGTTAAATACATAAGTTCTTCATCTGTAATATCATGATTGCAAGTCTTCTTCACGTAGTCTTTAATCTCATCTACGCATTCAATACATTCGTGATACTTATTCCTTATGATCTCCTGGAATTCTGTATCATCACTTTTCACTTCTTTGCCAATATAAACTCTTTGTGCAAAGAACTTCAGATGCGTGATAAATCTCTCATAGAAAACAGACTCCTTATCAATCTGCTCTCCAAAATGTTTATCCACGATCTTCAAAATATCATTCACAAGCTTCGTCATAGAAACCATCTCTGTCATGTCCAGATCAAGTTCCGCATTCACAATATGCAATGCAATGAACGCTGCTTCATCCTGTGGAAGCGTAACCTTCAGTTCTTTCTCTATCATACCGATCGCTACTTTCCCGATCAGATATTCCTGATAATAAAACTTCTTGATCTCCCATAAAAATGGATTCTGGAATGGTACTCCCATCTCAACTCTCTCAATCGCAAAATTGATGTGGTCTGTAAGTGAAACATATATATTATCATTAATATTCTTCTGTAATGTATCCTTCGCATACTGAATGATCTTATTACAAATCTTCACTCTCTCGATCGGAATATCAGTTAACATCTCCTGAAAACGCTGTGTCATACCATGATCTTTCATGACATAAGTCTTCTCAATCTGACTCAACTTAATCTCATCTCCCTTGTGCTTTTGAAAGCCAAGGCCCTTTCCCATCAGTACAACTTCTTTATGATTCTTGTCCTCTGAAATTACAATGTTATTATTTACAATTTTTGTAACCCGCACAACTTTACCTCATACTTCTCCAACGAAAAGACTTCCTGTTGCGCATTCACAAAAAAAATAAACCTCACTTATAAACTTCCCTTCTGTGAAATTCAATAAGTTGGTTTAGCCTGCACTACCAGTAACAATCCTCCTCGTAATCTCCTGTTAACTTATGTCTACATTTTAACAAGGTATCTTCACTTTGTCAATAGAATATTTAAGAATTATTTTATAATTTATTTATTTTTTTAAATAATTATAATTCTTTTTTGACTCCGTTAGGAACTATATCACAATTTTCTTTACTATGCAATAGGTCTTTTTGTCTGTTTTAGATATTTTTTCTCTTTTGGCGCAATTCCTTTGCTTTTAGAATGCTTGTATAATCAATCAAATTATGATATTATGAGGTATCAATTAAGAGGTATGATATTATGTTAAAATTAATTTCTATGATTGGATCCGTCATCGATAAAGCTCAGAAAGACCACGTTACAGCGTTTTCTGCGCAGGCTGCATTCTTTACGATCCTATCATTTTTTCCATTTATGATCGTATTGCTTAGTCTTACAAGATATTTTCCGATCACACCGAATGATATGATCGAACTGGTTCGCACCTATCTTCCACCAAAGTACAGTGGTATGGTAGTCCCGATCATCCGATCTTTAAACGGAAAACTTACTACTACGTATATGTCGATCACAATTCTTACATTATTGTGGTCTGCATCCAAAGGGATCTTATCCTTGATGACTGGACTTAATACGATTCATGAAATTCCTGAAAAGAGAAACTATTTTGTTTTGCGTTTTATCTCAAGTATTTATATTGGACTTTTCGCGATCGCAGTATTATTCGGTCTGATTCTTTTATTATTTGGTAATTCCCTGCTCATTCAGTTATATCGCTTTGAACCAGTCCTCGAGAATAAACATGTATTTTTTGCAACGATCCGTTTTTTCCTTGCATTTTTTACATTTATGGTCGTTTTTATCATTATGTATCGTTTTTTACCGAGTGAAAATTTCAAAACAAAGCAGATCCTTCCTGGAGCATTTTTTAGTTCTGCTGCATGGTTTGTATTATCATTTTTCTTTTCAATGTATTTTGATAATTTTTCTTTCTTTAGTACTATGTACGGAGGATTGACCAGTATCTTGTTAACTTTGTTCTGGTTGTATTTTTGTATGATGATGCTTTTTATCGGTGCAGAGATCAATCATTATTTCATCTCACAATCGTCAAAAAAGCCTGTAAAACCAAGAAACAAAAGACCTGACATTCCATATGAACTTAAATAGAAAGAATCCTGCACAGCAGGATTCTTTCTTGTCTTTTATAAAATAAATCGTTTTGGAATTCCATTTTCATATGGAATCTGTACTTCACCTTGGATCAACGGTTTTAAATATGTCAGTAATTCGTCTTTAATATCATTCCCTTCTTCATTGATCCATTCCATCGGAACTTTCTTTTCATAATTCGCAATCTTTGACAGATCAGAAAGTACGATTTCTACCTGATATGGATCATCTGAAATTCTTCGCACTGCAGACATTTTTCCACTCTTTCCGCGAATCGCACTGACAGCTGCAAATGCTCCAAGATTTCTTGATTCCATGATATCAGTCTCACTTAACATATATCCAGCACATCTCTGAAGGATGTTTAATTCTACAGATCTGACTTTACATCCGATCTTCTCTCCTACCAGTCCTTCCAGATATTTACCGACACCAGAAAGATATTTATGTCCAAATACATCTTCTTTTCCTGATTTTGTTTCTTCTCCAACGTAATTTCCGTCAGCAGTTTTTACACCTTCACTTACCGCAATAATGATGTTATTTTCTTTTTTTAATGCTTCATTTACATCTTCAATAAATCGATCTTCATCGAATGCTTTCTCACAAAGATAGATCAACTGAGGAACTTTTCGCCCTTCGATCCTTGCAAGTGCAGATGCGGCAGTCAACCATCCTGCATTTCTTCCCATAACTTCTACGATCGTTACGGATGGGACATCATAAACAAAGCAATCACACGCAATCTCGGTAAACGCAGTCGCGATAAATTTGGCTGCAGAACCAAATCCAGGGCAATGGTCAGTCTCTCCAAGATCATTATCGATCGTCTTTGGAGCTCCCATTACCTTAATGTCATCAATATTATGTTCTTCACAGTAAACAGACAGTTTATATACGGTGTCCATAGAATCATTTCCACCAGTATATATAAAATATCCTATGTCATTCTTTCTTAAAATACGGATGATCTCTTCAAATTCTTCTACATTTTCTTTGGGATTCCCCAGTTTCCATCGACAGGAACCAAGTGCCGCTGCCGGTGTGATCGCTAATAGATCTCTTTTTTCTTTTGTGTCACATACTTCATCGAGATTTACAAAATTCTCGTTCAGCACACCTTTAATTCCATTCAGAGCACCATAAACATGACCCACACGTCCACTCTCAATTCCAGCATCGATCACTCCTGTGATCGTCGCATTGATTGCTGCAGATGGTCCTCCTGACTGAGCAACTAGTAAATTCTTCATAAGTTTCTCCTTTATACTTTTATATTTGTTCAATCCCGATTATACCGTATTTCTTTTATTTTTTTCAACTTTTTTGACAAAATACCATATATTTTTACATTTGCTTTTTCTTTACGAATCCCTATTCATCTACTATAATTAACATAAACCGATCCTGAAATCTCATATAAAACATATATTTTCAGGATTTTAATATGACAAAATGGAGGTTTTTGGACATGAATCTAAATTTTATGAAACTTCGTGAACAAATGGAAAATCAAAAGGTTTCTTATTATCTTGTTCCAAGTGAAGATCCACATCAATCCGAATACGTAGATGATTACTTTAAATGCAGACAATACATCTCTGGTTTTACTGGTTCTGCCGGTACCTTTCTTGCTGGATGCGAAGAAGGATGGCTTTGGACTGATGGACGTTATTTTACGCAGGCCGAAGGACAGATCTCTTCTGATATCACATTGATGAAACAAGGGGTTTCCGGTGTTCCTACGATTCTTGAATTTTTGAAAGAACACCTGCAGGAAGGTGATACACTTGGGGTAAACGGCTTTACGATCTCAGCTTCTTACGGAAAAAAAATCGCAAAACTAGTGAAGCAGCATGGTGCATCTTTTCGTTTTGATCTTCGTTTTGTAGAAGAACTCTGGGCCAAAGATGATCGCCCCGCGATCACAAAATCCACAATTTACCGTCATGATATCAAATACAGTGGAGAACATACTGATTCAAAACTGGCACGTGTCAGAGAAAAAATGAAAGAACTTGATGCCAATGCATTTTTCTTATCCTCTCTTCCTGATATTGCATGGCTTTTTAACTTGCGTGGAGATGACATTGCATGCACTCCATTATTTTATAGTTATGCATGGATCACGATAGACAAATGTTTTCTTTTTCTTCGAAAAGATTGTATTTCAGCAGTTGCTTTTCAACGTTTTAAGGAACACGGCATTTCCATCCTCGATTACACAGAAGTTAGTGCTTTCTTAAAAGACCAACATGAAACTGTTTTGTTAAATCCAGATCTTACAAACTATCTGCATTATAATCTCTTATTCAAATGCAAGATCATTGAAGATAAGAATCCAACAGAACTAATGAAAGCTATAAAAAATGACATTCAGATTGATCATTTGAAAGCATGCCATATCAATGATGGGATCGCTATGACAAAATTTATGTACTGGCTTAAGAAAAACGTCGGAAAAATCCCTATGACAGAACGTATGATCTCTGACCATCTCGAGGAAGAAAGAAAAAAACTACCCGATTACATGGGCCCTAGTTTCGAGACAATCTGTGCTTATAAAGATCATGCTGCAATGATGCATTATCAATCCACTGAAGAATCCGATGTCGATGTCAAAGCTGAAGGTATGCTTCTCATTGATTCCGGTGGACAATATTATGGTGGTACAACCGATGTCACAAGAACTTTTATTCTTGGACCAATTTCAGAGGAAGAAAGGAAATACTTTACACTGGTATTAAAATCTATGCTGACTCTTGCCAATGCAAAATTCCTGTTTGGCTGCAGAGGAAGTAATCTTGATATTCTTGCAAGAGAACCTCTCTGGGAAGATGGCGTTGATTATCGTTGTGGAACCGGACATGGTGTTGGATATTTTCTTGGTGTTCATGAAGGTCCAAACGCTTTTCGTTGGAGATCAAATCCCGAAAATCTTGACGCAGTACTACAGCCAGGTATGGTCATCACAGATGAACCAGGTGTTTATGTTCCTGGAAAATACGGAATCCGTACAGAAAATATGCTGATCTGTAAAAAATGGCAGCAAAATGAATACGGTGCTTTCCTTCATTTCGAACCCCTGACACTTGTACCGATCGATCTTGACGGTGTTGACCTTTCTTTATTTAACGAAAAAGAAAAACAATTGTTAACTGATTACCAGCAGTTCGTATATGATACACTTTCTCCACACCTTAACGAGGAAGAATCTGCATGGCTTCATACACTCACACTTTGAATCTTACAAGAGCCTTTCTTAACAAACAAAATGGGGAAATCGGCTAATGCCGATTTTGACCGATCATAAAAAGAAATAGAAAGAA
>ERZ838839.248-NODE-248-length-72310-cov-8.085060_pt1 | contig 72310 bp, 56 predicted proteins | sample MGYA00519909_ERZ838839 | MGnify/ENA primary metagenome ERZ838839 (study PRJEB31850, sample SAMEA3708843) | human gut metagenome | biome: human gut; feature: human-associated habitat; material: faeces | place: China | collected 2014 ...
TGATGTAGCAATAAAATGTCCGAAATTCTTAAAGAAAATCGGACATTATAGAATGTACTAGCAATGCGTACAACAGAATCTATTAATTAGGATTTAAAATATGGTTATTAGAAATTACAATCAATTGTTTACAACATCGTGTAAGAGCAACATATAAGTGCCTTTTGTCATTAAAACGATGCGCATTTAAAACAACAACCGTATCAAACTCAAGGCCTTTAGTAAGCAATGTTGTACCTATTACTTTGCCTTGAATTTTACGGCCTTTTCTTCTCAATATATTGCGATTGCGCTCTATTGATTCTGCTGCAGAAACGCCAAGACGATCTGCATCTCGGAGGGCATTGCATATATCATGTAAAAAATCCTTTCGATACACTTTCATATCAGGAATGTTTTCAATGGCCTCAATTAGAGAGGCAATGTTAGTATATGATTTCTTTTCCTTTAAGTCTGTAATAATAGTTTCCAAAGAGCTTCGGATCAATTGGTCTGCAACTAATCTTTTGCTTTTTAATTGACCTGTATTTTTGAACCAAACATTAATTTTTGTTTTTGACCCAATTGTGCGCATCAAATTAACTATACTCTCAATTAGAGAACATCCATTTAATTTATCAAACGATATACAGCTCGAATAAAAAATGTTATCATCTATCGACTCTATCATTTTTAACTGGGGGAACTGTTGAATGAACTTTTTCCGAGGCTCTACAGATTCACTTGTCGGGTGTATCAGTAAAACACTATTATCACGCAAGGCATTATATATTTCATTTTTGTATAATGACCGTGAAATAGCATAATCATTTTCTGGAGCAATAACAACTTTGATTTCATGATAGTTATGTAAATCAAGTGTATTTGTGGATAGAAGTTTACTGCGTATCGACAAAAGATCTTGTCCTAAAGCAATTCTTCCTGCATTATTCCACCTCCACGGTATTTCCAATGATTGACAATTGTCGTTAAACAACTTAAATGATTCCTCGGAAAAATCCACAATATGCTCTCTTCCAAAGTCAAATATGCCTTGCAGGGGGTCGCCTAATATATGTGTATGAAGTATAGTAGATAAAGACATTATCATTTGGTGTTGACCCACTGTACAATCTTGGTATTCATCGACTATAAGATGATCATATTTTATAGCCAAATACTTTTTTATGGGTAGTGCTTTCAGTATTTTTGTCGCATGCTCTATGGCAAAATGAAATAAGGAGCCTGCATCAGACAATGACGGTATCTCATCTTTATTAAGATGGTAAGCCTTGACCAAATTCAGTGCAAAACCACAAATGGTTTCAAGCTGATATGTAGATGATGGAATATTCTTTAACCGGAATTTTTCTTTTAACGAAGCAATACCTGCATGTGTATGTGTCAAGACTAACACTCGCTTCTCCCCTCTATATGAAGCAATACATTCTGCAATGGTATATGTTTTACCAAAGCCTGCAGGGGCAATAACCATACTCTTATTTGCCGAAAGAAAGGTGTCTATATCCATATCTACTTATCAATCCAAGATGAAAGCATATCTATAATACTTTTAAGCCGACTACCATTTGCGAGTTTGGAATAATGAGTCAAAATACATTTTCCCATAAGTTCACCATATTCTTGTCTTTTATACCATTCCTTCTTTTTCGCTGCTTTACCAAGAGCTAATCTTAGTTCGGAACTTTCGTTTTCATACCAGTCTTTTGTTTGCTCCATTTTATTCTGCATAAAAGCATTTGTGCTATCAAAAATTATTGTCTCGGCTTCTTCAGCGGTCTTATATCCATCTTTTTCTATTTTATTAATTACAATCTGTATAAGTTCTTTGACGGCATTCCAAGGTGCATCGTTAAAAACCTGTTGTTCTATAGAATTATTTTCGTTGCAATCGATTACTTCTACTCCTGTTTGTTTGAATTGTTGTTTGCGGTCATTGACATCTTTACAATCAGAGTCGCATAACAATGCTGTTGGGTACAATAGACTATTAAACCCTGTTACATACCCAATCATCCCATTTCCTGTTCCATCTGCAAATCTTATTCCTTTACAAGCCGCAGATTCTTTATCTAAATCTATTCGAAACTGATTAATTGCACGACAAAAGCCAATTTCTGTTGCGCCTTCACACACTATAATTTTTCTTGCAAAAAAAGCCTCCGGATTCTTTCTAATACAACCTTGCATTTCTTCATCAACATGTTGTAAATGTGATACTCCTTTACGTAAAATATAAAGTGCAGTACAAGGAATTTCAACGATAACATTACTAGAATGAGTTGTAATGACTATTTGCTTATCAGTATATTTCGAAAGCCTATTAACAAGGTGCTGAACTCTATCTGGTTCCAGTCCTTGCTCGATCTCGTCAATTAAGATAACACCTGAAGGATGAGTTAAAGCTAATTGAATAGCAAGGGATAAAAGCCGTTTAGACCCTTTCCCTTTTAAACGGAACGGTATTCCATCTTCGTGAATGCTGACCTTGTTCTCGCTAATTGCTATATCTTTATGGTCAAGCATAGCTTTCATTTCATTTAAAGTTATTCCTAACTCACTGGCTACACTTTTGATTTTGTTTATCACATCTTCGAATTTGTTGCCGATATTTGCATCAAATGCATTTTTGGCTTCTCGAACTACATCTAAAACACGATTTTCATCATCAGCTATATGATTACCATTCAACTGTTGATAGAGACTATAAAGAGGATTTCCTTTGTTTAAAGAAAAATGACGATCTGTATATTCTGACACGGAGAAAACATTTAGTTTTCCTCTATCAGTCGCCTTTATTATAGAGGATTCCACACCATTATAGGAAACCACTTCCCAGGAAGGTTCCAAATCTTTTCTAATAGTAAGTCGTATAGTAAGAGCCGGCAAAGCATCATGCGCTTCTTCGGACTCCATATCATCAACTAACTGATAGTCTTTTGTTATTCCGCGAAGATGATTACTGTACTTTAATATCAATTCATCTGGAATATCAGAAACTACTCCCTCTATAACAATAGGTGATGTAGTATCGCACATATAAAAATCGCTATCATTCAGGCGTATACTCCAAGATGGAGCAAAGACGTAGGCAATCGCATCCAAAATTGTAGATTTGCAAGAATCTCCACGTCCAATAATACAAGTGATACCGTCCCCAAATATCTGTTCGAAATTTTTTATCCCTCTAAAATGACTAATTTTTAAGAATCTCAACTTTGCCATATTACATTCGTTATATAAACTTTTTGATTCTTGTTATTCGGTTCTCAGCAAATCATTCACAGACACATTTAAGGCCTTTGCTATTTGAATTAGCATTTCTACACTGGGCTGTGTTGTGTTTGTAACCCATTTAGAAATTATGGCAGGATCCTTATCCAACTGTTCCGAGAGCCATTTATTGCTCTTGTTTTTCTCTGCGAGAACGACTTTGATGCGATTCAGTAATTTACGTTCCATATTATATCTCCATTACATGGTTACAAAGATAAGGAGATTCAGAGAATATAATTGACTTGGAGGGTTAAATATTGCAACTCGCAACAAAAAAGTGAGCAAAACATCAATTACAACTACATATTCTTTCTTTATTGGCAGTTTTGTGTCAGGTCCATTTGGTAAACCAATTATTTTTTGTGGGAACTTTACGGTATCAAACTACAAAGAATATTGAATGTATAATTTGATAATCAGAAAGATATAGAACATTATTCGGTTCAAGCGTGGTGCCGAAGCCCATTTCAGAATCGTAGGTCGTAGGATACCTTGCAAGATAAAATAAGCGACAGCTCCCACGCCTATACCCGCAGAATACGGATACGACGCGGCAAGATGTTTGCCTATTCCTCTCTTGCAATGAATTTCCTACGTTCACGATTCGGGAACAGACTTACACTTTCCGTGTTTGTCAGTATGTTCGACAAATATAGGATTATTTTTTGAAAATTTCCTATCTTTGTTCCTAATAAATCGAACATGCCATGCCGAACATTCCTTTAGCCGAACGACTGCGCCCCCGCACGATAGACGAATATATCGGGCAGGAACATCTCGTGGGTAAAAACGGGGTGTTCCGAAAATTCTTCGAGACGGGAAATGTCCCGTCGTTCATCCTCTGGGGGCCTCCGGGCGTGGGCAAGACCACGCTGGCGAAGATCGTCGCCACGCAGTTGGAACGCCCGTTCTTCACCCTCTCGGCCGTCACGTCGGGCGTGAAGGACGTGCGCGAGGTGATCGAGTCGGCGCGCAAGCAGCGGTTCTTCGACCAGAAGGCCCCGCTGCTGTTCATCGACGAAATCCACCGTTTCAACAAGTCGCAGCAGGATTCGCTGTTAGGGGCCGTCGAGCAGGGCGTCTTCACGCTCATCGGCGCGACGACCGAAAACCCCTCGTTCGAGGTGATCTCGCCGCTCTTGAGCCGCTGTCAGGTCTACATCCTCAAGTCGCTCGAAGACAAGGACCTGCAAACGTTGCTCGACCGCGCCCTGACGACCGACACCGAGCTGAAAGAGCGCGACATCGAGGTCACGGAAACCGGCGCGCTGTTCCGCTTCTCGGGCGGCGACGCGCGCAAGCTGCTCAACATCCTCGAAATCGTCGTCGGGGCCACCGACGGCAAGGTGACGATCACCGACCGGTACGTCACCGACTGCCTCCAGCAGAACATCGCCCTCTACGACAAGAACGGCGAACAGCACTACGATGTCATTTCGGCCTTCATCAAATCGGTCCGCGGCAGCGACCCCAACGCTGCGATCTACTACCTGGCGCGGATGCTGGCCGGGGGCGAGGAGCCGCGGTTCCTGGCCCGGCGTCTGGTGATCCTGGCCTCGGAGGACATCGGGCTGGCGAATCCCAACGCCCTGCTGCTGGCCAACGCCTGCTTCGACACGGTGCACAAGATCGGCATGCCCGAGGCGCGCATCACGCTGGCCGAGACGACGATCTACCTGGCCACCAGCCCCAAGAGCAATTCGGCCTACATGGCCATCAACAAGGCGATGTCGCTGGTCGAGCGCGACACCACGAACCGTCCCGTGCCGCTGCACCTGCGCAACGCCCCGACCCGCCTGATGGACAAGGCGGGCTACGGCAAGGGCTATAAATACGCCCACGACTACGCCGGACACTTCGCCGAGCAGGAGTTCCTGCCCGAGAGCCTTTCGGGCACGAAGTTCTACGAACCCGACACGCAGAACGCCGCCGAAGCCAAAATCGCCGAACGGATGGCGCAGCTGTGGAAAGACAAGTACCAATGAAACGCATCGGCATTATATCCGACACCCACGGAACCTTCGACGACACGCTCCGCGAATTTCTGAAAGACGTGGACGAAATCTGGCATGCGGGCGACATCGGCTCGATCGAGCTGGCCGACCGGATCGCCGCATTCAAGCCGCTCCGCGCCGTGAGCGGCAACATCGACGGCGGCATGACCCGCCGCGTCTATCCCGCGTTCCAGGCCTTCGAGTGCGAGCGGGTGCAGGTGCTGATGACCCACATCGGAGGTTATCCCCGCCATTACGACCCGCGCGCCGTGCAGAAAATCCAGTCCGTGCACCCGAAACTCTTCATCGCCGGGCATTCCCACATCCTCAAAGTCATCTACGATCCCGTCTACGACCTGCTCCACGTCAACCCCGGAGCCGCCGGGGAGTTCGGCTTCCACAAGGTCCGCACGGCCGTACGCCTTACGATCGACGGCGCGGAGATGCGCGACATGGAGGTCGGCGAGTGGCCCCGCAGCTGAAAACCCGGCGGGCGGAGAGCTAAAACCGACTGTCCGGGAGAGCCTTTTCCGTCACGAAATCACCCGAAATAAAATTTTATACCCCAAAAGGCCGAAAATGCATTCCGGTCGGATTTCGGTGATCGTCAGCGAAATATCCGAAACATTCCGGCAAGTCGCGCCATAAAAAAGCCGATTCTATACAATTCCGCCCGGAAACACTCCGATAAAGCCCGCAAGACACTGGAAGTCAGCCGGTAAACCCGATGCCTTGGGGCTGCTCCGAAAATGCCCGTCCGATGGAAACGCCTCTGCGTCAGCCACCAAAGTTCAACCACTAAACAAAAACGGCCGCATAATAATCACATACGCGCTCTCGTTAGTATGGCGAATTCATAACGACGACGCAACATGCAACCAAAAATTTCGAAAACGTTGGAGGGCATCATCGCCCGTTCGGCATTCAACACGACGAAGGCGGGAATGACGCATTCGCTCAAGGACTTCCTCACGCTGGAACTGCTCCGCGAAGAGGGGTCGCTCGCCTACCAGCTTTTATCCTCCCGGCTCAAGGACTGGGAGCTTTATCAGGTGCGCCTGCGCATCGAACGCGAGGTAATCAGCGCCAAACAGCAGGAGACCCGGTCGCCCGAGGAGTATTACCGCGACTTCACCGAGGAACTGCTCGCAATGCCGGGCGTCGCCCGGAGCGTGTCGACGGCCCACGCGCTGCTGGCCATCATCAGCGACCGTTCGACGGCGACCGCGCGTGTACTGGAGATGTACGGCGTGACGGCCGACAGCGTGTCGGGAGACCTGCAAAAATTCGCCGTGGGCGACGACTTCCGCACCGAAGTGCAGGTTCACATGCTCGACTTCGGCGAGGAGAACAGGAACGAGGAGAAAGGCCCGGCCCACCTGCTGGACAAGTTCGGCGTGAACCTCACACGTCTGGCCCGCGAGGGGAAGATCGACCCGGTCATAGGCCGCGAGCAGGAGATCGAACGCGTAGTGCAGATCCTCTCGCGCCGCAAGAAGAACAACCCGATCCTGATCGGCGAGGCCGGCGTGGGCAAGAGCGCCATCGTCGAAGGGCTGGCGCTGCGCATCGCGCGCGGCGAAGTGCCCTACACCATCGCCGACAAGACGCTCTTCTCGCTCGACGTCTCGTCGCTCGTGGCGGGCACGAAGTTCCGCGGCGAGTTCGAGGAGCGCATGCAGCAGCTGCTGGACGAACTGCGCAAAGCCAAGGACACGATCATCTTCATCGACGAGATACACACCATCGTGGGCGCCGGCTCCACGCAGGGCAGCCTCGACACGGCCAACATCCTCAAACCGGCCCTCGCGCGCGGCGAACTGCAAACCATCGGCGCCACGACGCTCGACGAGTACCGCGAGAACATCGAGACCGACTCGGCCCTCGAACGCCGCTTCCAGAAGGTGGTGATCGAGCCGACGACACCCGAGCAGACGCTCCAGATCCTGCGCAACATCGCGCCCCACTACGAGCGCCACCACAAGGTGCACTACACCGAGGAGGCGTTGCAGGCCTGCGTGACGCTCACCGGGCGTTACGTCACCGACCGCTATTTCCCCGACAAGGCCATCGACGCGCTGGACGAGGCCGGCTCGCGGGCGCACCTGCAATCGGCACGCGAACCGGAGGAGCTGCGGGCCATGAAGACGGCGCTCAGCGACGCCAGGCGCGAACGCCGCGAAGCGGTCGAAGCGCTGGTCTACGAGAAGGCCGCTTCGGCGCGCATGCGGGAAATCGCGCTGCGCTCGAAGCTGGGCGAGAGCCGCGCCGAATGGAAGCGCTCGCTCGAAAGCAATCCCGTGGAGATCACCGCAAGGCATATCCAGGAGGTGATTACCGCCATGACGGGCATCCCTGCGGAGCGCGTCTCGGACGGCGAGATGATCCGTCTGCAAACCCTGCGCGAACACCTCGCCAAGCGCGTCGTGGGTCAGCAGGAGGCCGTGGAGAAGATTTCGCGCACCATCCGCCGTTCGCGCGCCGGACTGAAGGACGAAAACCGCCCCATCGGCGTCTTCCTCTTCGTCGGCCCCACGGGCGTCGGCAAGACGCTGCTGGCCAAGGAGGTGTCGAAATGGCTGTTCGACGAACACCGCGGGCTGATCCGGATCGACATGAGCGAATACGGCGAAAAACACAACGTGGCGCGCCTGATCGGCTCGCCCCCGGGATACGTCGGTTACGGCGAAGGAGGCCAGTTAACGGAGGCCGTGCGTCGTCAGCCCTACGCCGTGGTGCTCTTCGACGAGATCGAGAAGGCCCATCCCGAGGTCTTCAACGCCATGTTGCAGATCTTCGACGAAGGGCACCTCACCGACGGCTCGGGACGCAAGGTCGACTTCCGGAACACGATCATCATCATGACCTCGAACGTGGGTTCGCGGGCCGCGGTCCGGAAATCGGTGCAGGTGGGTTACAGCACCACCTCGAAGAGCGCCGTGGCCGACCGGACGCCCCAGAGCGAGTACCGCAAGGCTCTGGAGCACACCTTCGCCCCGGAGTTCCTCAACCGCATCGACGACATCGTGCTGTTCCGCACGCTGGAGATCGCCGACGTGGAACGGATCGTCGACCTGGAATTGCGGGGGCTGATGGCCCGCACGGGCAGGCTGGGCTACAAGGTGAAGATCACCGAAGGGGCCAAACGCCGGCTGGCGGCCATGGGCTACGAGTCGCGCTACGGCGTGCGTTCGCTCAAGCGGACGCTGATGGACAACGTCGAGGAACCGCTCTCGACGCTGATCATCGACGGCAGGCTCCACGAGGGCGACACCGTGATCGTGGAGTCGGACAAGGGCCGCGGCGTAAAACTGCGCGTGGCATAACCGACCGCTCGCAGAGAGGGACCGGGATCGTTTCCCGGCCCCTTTTCGCATTTTTCCGGCAGGAAAGGATGCGATATTTTCCATTTTTCCTAAATTTGTGCGAATATTTCATACCTCTTCACTGAAACCGAATGCGTCCGATTTCTCTGAAAACCCTCTCCGGGGCCTTGTTTATAACCCTCTGCGCCGCGACGACGGCGTTCGCAGCAACCGCTGAAGCCGACAGCCTGTCCGCAGCGCTGTCCCGGGCGCGCACGCCCGCCGAACGGGAGCAGACCTATGTCCGGCTGGCCGACCTCTGCGCCGACAGCACGGCGCTCGCCGCCCTCTACTGGGAAGCCGCACTCACCGAAGCCGCCGGAGCCGGAGACGACTACGGATGCCGGGAGGCGCTGGACCGGCTCGTGCAGGGATTCTCGGCGAAGCAGCCCGAACGGGCTTTGGAGTACGTCCGCCTTGCGGACAGCCTCCTGCCCGACCGCCGCTTCGCGCTGTTCCGTGCATCGCTCAACGCCTTCTGGCTCTGGAAGCAGATGTCGGTGGCCAACTCGTTCGAGGCGATCGACCGCGCGCTGGCGGAGTTCCGCGAGCGGCAACCGGGCAGCCTCACCCCCGAGGAGGAGATCGAATGGGAATTCCTCACGGGACTCTCCATCGACTATTCGTCGATCGCCACCGAAGCCTACGGCAACATTCCCCAGGCCATCCCCTATGTGGAGCAGGCTCTCGCCAAGCTCGAAAAATACCCGCTGGAGGAACGCGTCCACTTCGAAAAACTCTGCCGCGAGGAACTTGCAGACATCTATCTCTACGCCGACGATCCGCGCGCCGCCGGTCAGATCGGCCGGTGCATCGACCTGCACCGCGCGTGGGTGGCGGCCGACAAACGTTTCGAACGCCCCCGCCGCGACTCGGCGGAATACCTGATGCGGTCCTACGGCAAGATGGTCTTCCTGGGCGGCCTCCTCACCCGGGAGGAGGTGGACGGCTACTACGACAAATGCATGGAGCTGGCGCGCGGGCGCGGCGACCGCGAGGAGATATACAACACCAGCGCCCGTTATTACCGGGACAGGGGCGACTACGAGCGGAGCACGGCCTACATGGATTCGCTGCTGACCCACTACGCCGAGACCGGCAAAAAGGCGGATCTCGGCTCCATCTACATAGCGCAGTCGCACCTGTATGAAAAGGCGGGCGATTACGCAAAAGCCCTCGAAGCCATGCGGAAAGGCAACGACTTCCGTTACCACAGCCGCATGGATCAGGCGCAGAGCAAGCTGGCCGAGATGCAGGCGCTCTACGACGTCAACCGCCTCGAACTCGAAAAGTCCCGGCTGGCCGACCGCAACAAACTCTTCCTGCTTGTCGCCGGCGGCATCGTGCTGCTGCTGCTCGCCGGCTGGGCCGCCTACCAGCAGGCGATGGTCCGGCGGCTGAAGCTGGCGCGCACGCAGTTCATGGCGGCCAGCGAAGAGGCGCAGCGCCAAAGCCGCCGCGCCCAGGAGAGCGAAAAAATGAAGACCGCCTTCATCAACTCGATGTGCCACGAGATACGCACGCCGCTGAACGCCATCAACGGCTTCTCCGAACTGCTGCTCACGGAACAGGAGCCTGCGGCCCGGCAGGCTTTTCAGGCCGAGATCTGGAAGAGCACCACGGCCCTGACCGCCCTGCTGGAGAACATGCTCGAACTCTCGCAGCTCGTCAGTTCCGAAAGCCCGCTCCCGGTCGCCCAGACCGACATCCGCCTGCTCTGCGCCGAACGGCTGGAGCTACAAAAGCAGCTCGGCGACAATCCGGCGGTCGAATACGTCAACGAAGCGGGAACGGAGATCGAGATACCCACCAATGCCTTCTACCTGACGCGCGTCGTCGACAACCTGCTGCATAACGCCGCCAAGTTCACCGCCGCAGGACGCATCACGCTCCGTTACCGCAACGACGAGCCCCGGCGCACGTTGCAAATCAGCGTCAGCGACACGGGCATCGGCATCCCGCCCGAAAAGCAGGAGTGGGTGTTCGAACGCTTCACCAAGGTCGACCCCTTCAAACCCGGTTCGGGCATCGGGCTTTACCTCTGCCGCCTGATCGTCACCCGCCTCGGGGGCGACATCCGCGTCTGCCCCGAATACAGCGGGGGCTGCTGCATCCGCATCGAACTGCCCTACTGATCCGCACCGCGGGCACTTTCGCAGCCCCTTCCGGCGCTTTTTCCGCCCCGGGAGGGGTTTGTGAATTGCAATCCCGGCGGAAATGGCTATCTTTGCACCTCAATACCCGAATCGAATGTACAGTTTCGCAACATACAAAGACCAATACAAAGCCAACCTGCGGCTGGCGCTGCCCGTGGTGCTGACACAGCTGGGGCAGATCCTCACGCAGGTCGCCGACAACCTGATGGTCGGCCGCTACGGAGGCAGCGACCCCACGCCGCTGGCCGCCGTGTCGTTCGGCGGCGCCGTCTTCTTCATCCTCTTCATCGCCGCCATCGGCATCGCACTGGGCATGACGCCCCTCGTGGGCGAACTCTACGCGCAGGGCGACCGCGAGAAATCGTCGGGACTGCTCCAGAACGGCATTCTCTTCTACGGACTGCTGGGCGTGGCGATGGCCGCCGTGCAGTACGCCGTCATCCCGCTGATGTACCACCTCGGCCAGCCCGCCGAAGTGGTCGACATGGCCATCCCCTATTACAGGATGCTGGTGTGGAGCATGCCGTTCATCATGCTGTTCTTCACCTTCAAGCAGTTCCTCGAAGGCGTGGGCAACACGAAGGTCGAGATGTTCGTCACGATCGCGGCCAACCTCGCGAACATCGGCTTCAACTGGGTGTTCATTTACGGCCGCTACGGATTTCCCGAGATGGGCGCCGAGGGCGCGGGCCTGGGCACGCTGATGTCGCGCATCATCGCCCCGATGCTGATGATCGGCTACTTTTACAGCCGCAGCAAATACCGCGTCTATCTCGAAGGCTTTTCGCCGCGCAACTACTCGTGGGCGTCGGTCAGACAACTGCTGCACATGGGCCTGCCGATCTCGATGCAGATGTTCCTCGAAGCCTCGGCCTTCGTCGGCACGGGAATTATGATGGGGTGGTTCAACAAGGAGACGATGAGCGCCAACCAGATCGCCACGACCATCGGCAACTGCGCCTTTATGATCGTCATGTCGATCGGCGCGGCCACCACCATCCGCGTGTCGCACTGCTACGGCGCGCGCGACATCGGCCAGCTGTCGCTCGCGGCCAAGGCGTCGTACCACCTCGTGCTGGCGTGGAACGCCCTCGCAGCGCTGGTTTTCATCACGATGCGCAACGTGATCCCGACCTTCTTCACCACCAACGCCGAGGTGATCGCCATCGCCTCGAACCTAATGGTCTTCGCTGCGCTCTACCAACTGTCGGACGGCATCCAGAACGTCTCGGTGGGTATCCTGCGGGGCATTCAGGACGTGAAGATCATCATGCCGATCGCCTTCGTCTCCTACTGGCTGCTGAACCTCCCGGCGGGCTACCTGTTCGGTTTCACGATGGGCATGGGTCCTTCGGGGCTTTTCCTGGGCTTCTCGTTCGGACTGTCGGCCGCAGCCGTGATGATGATCCTGCGCATCCGCCGCAGCATCAGCCGTTTGCATGCAAACGGGAATTCACAATCCACAATTCTCAATTCATAAATTCAGTTTGCAGGCATAGTTCCCGAATAAGCCAAAATTGTGAATTCTGAATTCTGAATTCTGAATTATTTTGTATCTTTACGCAAATTATACCCAATCATGGATACCGAAAAACGACATACGGGTGCCTGCAAACCCGAAGTGGGCCGCGGGTGCGCCTTTTGCAACTGCGGCTCGGAGCCGGAAGCCAAACTCTGCGACGGGTGCTTCAAGCTCCACGAAACGGCCTGGCTCGACGAATACCCGGTCAACATGCCGAGCGACATCGTCGAGGTGCGTTTCAAGAACACCCGCCGTTCGTTCTACCAGAACGTCAACAACCTCGACCTCAAACGGGGCGACATCGTAGCCGTCGAAGCGTCGCCGGGCCACGACATCGGCGTCGTGTCGCTCACGGGCGACCTGGTGGCGCGCCAGATGCGCCACACGGGATTCAACCCCTACAACGGCGAATACAAGAAGATCTACCGCAAGGCCAAACCCTACGATATCGAAAAGTGGCAGGAGGCCATCGCGCTGGAGCACGAGACGATGATCGCCTCGCGGCAGATCGCCGCCGACATGGGCCTGAACATGAAAATCGGCGACGTGGAGTATCAGGGCGACAAGATCAAGGCCATCTTCTACTACATCGCCGACGAGCGCGTGGACTTCCGCGAACTGATCAAGGTCTTCGCCGAACGGTTCCACATCCGCATCGAGATGAAGCAGATCGGCGCCCGCCAGGAGGCCGGACGCATCGGCGGACTGGGCGCCTGCGGCCGCGAACTGTGCTGCGCGTCGTGGATGTCGAGCTTTTCGAGCGTCACAACCGGAGCCGCGCGCGTGCAGGACATTTCGCTCAACCCCCAGAAGCTGGCCGGGCAGTGCTCGAAGCTCAAGTGCTGCATGATGTACGAATACGACACCTATGTCGACGCCCGCAAGGAGTTCCCGCGCCTGCGCGAACCGCTCCAGGCCGCCGAAGGCGAATGGTTCTGCGTCAAGAGCGACGTGCTGGCCGGAACGATGACCTTCTCTTCGTCGAAGGAGGCGATGGCCAACGTCACCACGTTGCCCGTTTCGCGCGTGCGGGAGATCATGGCGCTGAACCGCCAGGGTAAGAAGGTCGAACGGTTGCAGGACGCCGACGACATCCGCCCGGAGATCGAGGAGCCGACCTACCGTTCGGAGGAGGACAGCATCACCCGCTTCGACCAGGCCAAACGCCGCAAGCGCGGCGGCCGCAACAACAAGGGCCGCGGCGAGCAGGGACGCCCCGCAGGGCAGAACGGACAGACGCCGCAGGAGTCCGGCGGGGAGACCCGCCAGCCGCGTGAAGGACAGCCCGGCCGTCCCGACAGGCAGCCGCGCTGCAACGACCGTCCGCGCAACGGAGGCAACGGAGGAGAGCGTCAGAACGGCGGCAACGGCGAGCGTCCGCACAACGGCCGCGAACCCCGTGAAAACAACGGAGGCGGCCGCGAAGGCGGAAACCGCAGCCGCAACAACCGCAACCGCCGCCGCGGAAACGGAAACGGAAACGGAAACGGAAACAACGGCGGAAACGCCCCGGCCGGCAATAACGGCAACGGAGGCGGCAGCGAAGGCGGCAATAACGGCGGAACGCATCAAAACCAATAGCGCGGTGAAACGCTCGGCAGGGCATATCGCGGCCGTGGCGGCCGCGCTTCTGGCCGGAAGCTGCGTCTCGCCCCACCAGTCGGCGGTCACCGACGTCAACCCCGCCCGGTGGGACTCGCGGGCCGAAATCCGCCTGCCGAACGCAGACACCGTGTCGCTGCGCGACGCCGTGATCTTCCTGCGCTGCAACGACCGCTTCGCGGAGGACACGCTGACGGTCCGCATCGCCACCGTAACCCCCGATTCGCTCCGCTTCGGGGAGTGGTTCCTGCTCGTCATCCCGCACCCGAAGGGTCCCGCGGCCCTGATGCGCGAGGCAGCGATCCCCTACCGCCGCCGAATCCGCCTCACGCAGCACGGCGACTACCGCTGCTCGGTCACGCCGGTCCGCCCCGTCCGCGGGGTCGAAGCCGTCGGCGTCGACCTGCAGCAAAGCAGATAACCGAAAACACATTACCGTCCTGCCGGCCCCGCAGTCCGGCGGAACAACAGACCACTATGGGCAAAGACAAGCTCCGCAGGTTCCGCGAGAACCTAACTTTCGAATGTTTCGTGCAACCCGAATTCGACGAGGTGTTCCACCGCGACCACCCGCTGAAAGGGAACTGGAACCGTGATTTCTTCCGCAACGACAATCCCATCGTACTGGAACTGGGCTGCGGCAAGGGCGAATACACCGTCGCGCTGGCTCAGCGCGACCCGCAGCGCAACTACATCGGCATCGACATCAAGGGCGCACGCATGTGGCGCGGCGCGAAGACCGCCACGGACCGCAGGATGCACAACGTAGGCTTCCTGCGCACACGCATCGAGTTCATCGACGCGCTGTTCGCCGAAAACGAAGTGTCCGAAATCTGGATCACCTTCCCCGATCCGCAGCTCAAGACCCGGCGGGCCAAGAAACGTCTCACCTCGCCGCTCTACCTGGCTTGTTACGCCCGCCTGCTCCGGCCCGACGGGTGGATCAACCTCAAGACCGACTCCAAGCACCTCTACGCCTACACGGGCGAGGTCATCCGCCATTACGGACTGACTTGCGAGGTCTCCGAACCCGACATCTACGGTTCGGGGTTCGCCGACGAGGTGCTTTCGGTCAAGACGGCTTATGAAACCCGCTTTCTCGAAATGGGACTTCCGATCACCTACACGCGCTTCGCGCTGGGCGGCCGGCACGAATTCCCGTGGTTCGACTGGGAGGAGGACGACAAGGAGGAGAAAGACAACGAGGCCGAACGGCAGCTACGATAGCCTCGCACCCAGCTCCGACCACCCCGACCAGGCCTCTCCACCTCTCTTATAAATATAGGTATCAATTATTTTGGGCTTATCTACTAAATTTTTAGATCGAAAATTTGTTTTACTAAAAATTTAGTAGTAATATTGTGTCGTAAACCCGAAACAACACGACCTATGAATACCAAGATTACGGAACTGACTCGCGGCGAGGAGGAGATCATGCAGATTCTCTGGCGTCTGGGCGACGCGGTGGTCAACGACATCATCGCCCGGACCGACGAACCCCACCCCAAGTACACCACCGTCGCCACGTTTCTCAAGATTCTGGAGAACAAGGGCTTCGTCAGCCATACGGCCGAGGGCAAGAGCCACCGCTATTTTCCGCTGATCGGCCGCGAGGAGTATGCCCGCGGCGTCATGTCGTCGATGCTTTCCAGCTATTTCGACGGCTCGCTGGCCCAACTGGTGTCGTTCTTCTCGCGCCATGAAAACATCTCCGCCCGGGAGATGGATGAAATTCTCGAAATCATGCGCAACGCAAAAAAATAACCGCCGTGAAAACCCTCGCCATCTACGCCCTCGAAGTGCTGGCTTGCAGCGGCGTGCTGCTGGCGGCCTACGCCATCCTGCTCGAACGGCACGTGCGGTTCGGCTGGTGCAGAGCCTACCTGCTCGCATCGACCCTCCTGGCGGCGGTCATTCCGCTGCTGCGCATCCCCGTCTGGCCGGGCAAGGTGATCGAGGTCGCCCCGACGGTCGCACTGCCCGCGGCCGAATGGACCGCCGAGGTGGTCGAAGAGGCGGCTCCGGCCGTCACGCCCGAAGCGATATGCCTGGCGGTATACCTGATCGGGGTCGGGCTGGTCGCGGGCGTCATGCTGTGGCAGGTCGTGCGCATCCGCCGGCTGCGGCGCGGTGCGGCGATCACCCGCACGGAGCGTTTCACGCTCGTGCGCACCCCACAGCGGATCGCGTCGTTCTCGTTCTTCCGCTCGATCTACCTCTGGGACCAGATCCCGGCCGGAGAGTTGCAGGCCATCGTAGCCCATGAGGCGAGCCACGTCGCCCACCGCCACTCCGCCGAGCGCGTGGCGATGGAATGCATGAAGGCCGCGCTGTGGTGGAACCCTTTCGTATGGCTCGCCGCACGGCGGCTCACCGAAGCCGAGGAGTTCGAAGCCGACAGCGACGTGCTGGCCGAAGGGTACGACATCGAACATTACATGAAAACCATATTCAGGCAGCTATTCGGTTATAGTCCGGAAATAGCCAACGGGCTGCGGGATTCCTTAACCAAAAAACGCTTTAAAATGATGACAACGAAAACTTCCGGCAGGCACTCCCTGCTGCGGCTGGCGGGAACGCTTCCCGCCGTGATAGGACTCCTGTGCGCTTTCTCGCTGACCACACGCGCCGCCGAGGTCCGGATTGCAGAGACCGAAAAGGCCCCGGCCGACGAAACGGCGTCCCAGGACGCAACGAAGAAAAAAGTCTCCGTAACCGTCTTCCAGAACGGCCAGCCGCTTCCGGGCGCAATCGTACTGATCAGCGGATCGAACGTCGGAACCGTGACCGGCAAGGAGGGCACGGCGCAGATTTCAGCGGCTCCCGGCAATGAACTTGTCATCTCCTACGTCGGCTGCCAGACCCGGAAAGTCCGCGTCTCCGACAAATCCGGCGCAGAGAGTTTTGAAATCACCTTGGAGACCGAGAGCAACAAACTCGACCCCGTCAGCGTAACCCCCGGCGACCAAAAAACGCCCGCGCCCCAAAGCGCCGCAGGAGCCGAAAAGGAGCGGAAAACCAAACCGCTCTATATCGTCGACGGCGTCGAGCGGACGAGCATCGACGAGATCGACCCCAATACGATCGAACGGATCAGCGTCCTCAAAAATCAGTCCTCCACCGCAGTGTACGGTTCGCGGGGTAAAAACGGCGTGATCGTGGTCACCACCAAAGGCGCAGCCAAACCGGCGACCGACGAAGCCGCTTTCAACGAGAAAACCGGATCGGTCGAAATCGCCTCCGCGTCCACGGAAGACATGCCGTTTCTGATCGTCGAAAAGATGCCTTCGTTCCGCGGCGGCGACCTCAACGACTTCCGCGCGTGGGTGCAGGAGCACCTCCAATACCCCGCCGAAGCCGTGGAACGGAACATCCAGGGTCGCGTGGTCGTGACGTTCACCATCGAAAAGGACGGTTCGGCAAGCAACATTCTGGTATTGCAATCGCCCGACAAACTGCTTGCCGACGAGGCCCGCCGCGTGATCGCCTCCTCGCCCGCCGAAGCATGGACGCCCGGCGAACAGCGCGGTGAGAAAGTGCGCGTGAAATATACGCTGCCCGTCGATTTCCGCCTGCCCCAGACCGAAAGCGCAACCGTGCAGGGCACTCCCGACGGTAACGAACCATTCCTGGTCACCGAGAAGATGCCTTCGTTCCGGAGCGGCGAGATCAAAGACTTCCGCAACTGGATACAGATGCACATCCAATACCCGGCCGAAGCGATGAAAAACAATATCCAGGGACGTGTCATCGTCTCGTTCATCGTCGAAAAGGACGGTTCGGTAAGCAATATCCTGGTATTGCAATCGCCCGACAAACTGCTTGCCGACGAGGCTCTCCGCGTGATCGCCTCCTCGCCCGCCGGAGCATGGACGCCCGGCGAACAGCGCGGTGAGAAGGTGCGCGTGAAATATACGCTGCCCGTCGATTTTTACCTCCAAGGCAGCGGGGACAAGCTCTCCGAACGGCCTGAAAAACCCCAAGGCAGTCTCGACGGAATCCTCGTCGTGGGCTATGGCGCAACCCAAAAATAACCCCCTTCTTACCATCAGCGACGGGCGGCGTCCACCCCAAGTTCAGCGGATGCCGCCCGTTTTTTGCCCTGCCCGCCGAAATCCGCCGCAAAAACACGGCATTCCGGGAACTTTTTACTACATTTACACGACTTTAACCGCTCGTAACATGGATGTAAAGATAGCCCCCGACTGGAAGGAACTCCTCGCCCCGGAGTTCGAAAAACCCTATTTCGCGCAGCTCACGGAGTTCGTACGGCAGGAATACGCCTCGCGGCGCATTTTCCCGCGCGGCAGCAACATCTTCCGCGCCTTCGACAAATGCCCGTTCGACCGCCTGAAAGTGGTCGTCATCGGCCAGGACCCCTATCACGGTCCCGGACAGGCCAACGGGCTTTGTTTCTCGGTCGCGGACGGAGTTCCCTTCCCGCCCTCTCTGCAAAACATCTTCAAGGAGGTCTCCGACGACACCGGCACGCCCATACCGTCTACGGGCAACCTCGACCGCTGGGCCGAACAGGGAGTGCTGCTGCTCAACGCCGTGCTCACGGTCCGCGCCCACGAAGCCGCGTCGCACGCCGGCCGCGGCTGGGAGACCTTCACCGACGCCGTGGTGCGCGCCATCGCCCAGCGCAAAGAGGGCATCGTCTACATGCTCTGGGGCAGCTACGCCCAGAAGAAAGGCGCCATCGCCGACCCGCAGCGCAACCTGATCCTCAAAGCCGTGCACCCTTCGCCGCTGTCGGTCTACCGGGGATTCTTCGGCTGCCGCCACTTCTCGCGCGCCAACGAATACCTCCGCTCCGTGGGCAAGGAGCCGATCGTGTGGTAACAACATTTAACAGAATCACCCAATTAGACAACTCGCACTTCTGATCACAGTCATGCTGTTGGAGCCTGCTCCCCAGACCCACCGAACACACGGTTACAAAAACGCCACGATCCATTAAGACGCGTAGCCATTTCCTTTTTTTAAAATTCCGAAAAAATTTGGAATATAAAATTATCGCCCTATATTTGTAGTGTGCTACTACACTAATACACAAAAACAATAACAGCCATGATTGCTTTTCAAAACGTTTCTTTCGGTTACAACCGTCGCCGGAAGGTTTTCGCAGATCTCTCGCTGACGTTCGGCGAAGGGCACATCCACGGCCTGCTGGGACGCAACGGCACTGGCAAAAGCACGCTGCTGCAACTTATCTGCGGACTGCTCGAACCCGATACAGGGCACATTGCCGTCGATGGATTCACCCCGCGGCAGCGGAGCGTGGATTTTCTGTCCAGGCTGATGCTGATCCCGGAAGAACTGAACCTGCCGAATATTCCACTCCGCCGTTTTGCCTCACACACAGGTGTCTTCTACCCCGGTTATTCAGCAGAAATGTTCGAAAGTCATTGCGAAGCACTCGAAATCGATCCGTCACAAAATCCCCACGACATGTCCATGGGCCAGCGCAAAAAAGGCTACATCGCCTTCGCACTCGCCTGCAATCCACAGTTCCTGCTACTCGACGAACCGACCAACGGTCTGGACATCCCGTCGAAAACAATCCTACGCAGCCTGTTGGCGGCCTACGCCGACGAGAAACGCACCATCGTGATCTCGACCCATCAAGTCCGCGAAGTCGAGAACCTGATCGACAAAATCGTCATCCTCGACGAACAGGGCCTTGTGCTCGCCGCAACCACGGAAGAATTGTCGCACCGCCTCACGTTTGGGCCGTTGCCCGCAGACGCGAAAGCGATTTACAGCACCCCCTCGTTCTCGGGCGAAGAGGGCATCGCCCTCAATACGACCGGCCGGGAAAGCCGTCCGGACCTCGAACTGATCTTCGCAGCCACCACCCACGACCGCATGACCATTCCCTCGATTCTTCACACAAATCCCACCAATCATGAATAACTCCATCTCTTTTCGGCGCACTGTATTATATGCACGCAAACATTACGTTGAAAATGCCCGCTACTACGGCTACGGCCTGCTGGCAATTCTGATTCTGCTCTCTGTCTTCGCGTGGTTTTACGGATCATGGCGCAGTGATCCGGGGGAATTCCGCGTAACCGCCTGCTTCACGATGTTGGGATTCATGTATTACGTCACCCGCTTGAGCTGCCGTAACCTCTACAAGCGGCTGCCGATGGTACGCTCCTACACGCTGCCTGTCACGGCGGCGGAGAAATACCTCTTCATCTGGTTCAACACAACGGTTATCGCCACCCTGCTTTTCAGCCTCGTCTTGTGGCCTGTCACAGCCGCGGCAGACATCCCCGACGGCAACATCATCCGAATCATGATCTATCCTACATGGCTGACGATCTTCACGGTGCAGGCCGGGCTGCTGCTGGCCTGTTGCTGGGGCAAGGAATACCCGATGAAAATATTCCTGCTGCTCGCCGGAGCTTTCATCCTATTCTTCATCATCTACTACTGGGTACTGATGCCATCAGACGGATTATTCGTCCGCATTCCCTTTTCCGAATTCACTGTCAACATACACTCCGACACCGCAAGGCTCTCTTTTCCGCTCCGGAAGCAACTCCCGGAATACGGCGCCTACACGATGATCTTCGGATACTGGACTCTCGTAAGCTGGGTGACCGGATATTTCAAGCTCCGGGAAAAAACTCTCAAATAATCCGGCCATGCAATTCAACGACAACCAGCCGATCTGGCTCCAGATCTACGACCACGCCTGCCGCGCCATCGTCTCCGGCCGTTGGCCCGAGCGGGAGCGCATCCCCTCGATACGCGAACTCGCCGTGACACTACAAGTCAACCCCAACACGGTGATGCGGGCGTACGATAAACTCGGAAGCGACGGACTGATCCTTATCCGCCGCGGCATGGGATTCTTCGTCGCCGAAGGCTCGCAGGCTCGGACACTCGAAGCCCAGCGACACGAATTCATTCGGGTCGAACTGCACACCATGTTCGCCCGCATGGACGAACTGGGCATTGACATGAACGACCTGCAGACTCTCCACAACAACTATTTAAAACGGAAAAGTCATGAAAACAAGCAATAAAATCCTCTCGACGGCATTTGCTGCCTACCTGCTCTTTACCGCCGGCAACAGCGCGGCAATCCTGAAGGAGTACAAACGGGCCGAAGCATCGGGCAAAGCGCTCATTACACAACTGGAAAAGACTTCGATCCACGTTCTCTCGGTCGAAGGCGACAATTACATCCAAGCCAGTCGGGGACGAAAAAGTTCGCAAACGCTCGGTTTCTGGAGCCCATTCGATCCAGAGACCACGCCCCTACGCATTTGCGGCGATACGCTCTACATTTCGGGAACGTCGTACGGCTACGTCACACTACCCGACCTGAAAAGTTTCCTGCGCAACGGCAAGCCACAACCGATCAACGAAGATTAGACACCAAAAAACCGGTCGTGTATACAACACGACCGGTTTTCTAATCCCATAAACTTTATCCCAGATAGGATTTCAGGAGTTTCGACCGCGACGAATGCCGGAGGCGGCGAATCGCCTTCTCTTTGATCTGACGCACGCGCTCGCGCGTCAGGTCGAACTTCTCGCCGATCTCCTCGAGAGTCATCTCCGAGGTCCCGATGCCGAAGAAGTACTTGATGATGTCGCGCTCACGCTCCGTGAGGGTCTCCAGCGCACGGTCCACCTCGGTCGACAGCGACTCGTTGATCAGCCCGCGGTCGGCATTGGGCGAATCGGGATTCACCAGCACATCCAGCAGCGAGTTGTCCTCGCCGTCGGCGAACGGAGCGTCGACCGATACGTGGCGGCCGGCGACACGCAGCGTGTCGGTGACCTTCTCCTTCGGGAGTTCCAGTTCCGTAGCCAGCTCTTCGGGCGACGGCGTGCGCTCGTGCTCCTGCTCGAAGCGTGCGAACGCCTTGTTGATCTTGTTCAGCGAACCCACCTGGTTGAGCGGCAGACGCACGATGCGCGACTGCTCGGCCAAAGCCTGGAGAATCGACTGACGAATCCACCACACGGCATAGGAGATGAACTTGAAACCGCGGGTCTCGTCGAACTTCTCGGCGGCCTTGATCAGCCCGAGGTTGCCCTCGTTGATCAGGTCCGGGAGGCTCAATCCCTGATTCTGGTATTGTTTGGCGACGGACACCACGAAACGCAGGTTGGCTTTGGTGAGCTTCTCAAGCGCTTCCTGGTCTCCTTTTTTAATTCGCTGGGCGAGTTCCACCTCCTCCTCGACCGTGATAAGCTCCTCCTTGCCGATTTCCTGCAAGTACTTGTCCAGCGAGGCGCTTTCGCGGTTGGTGATGGACTTTGTAATCTTTAATTGACGCATATTTTTTTCTAACTATCCTAATAATACTGCAATCCATAAACCCGCCCGGGCTGCGATTTACTCCACCAGCGTGTAGCTTGCCGAACGGCCGTTGGGATAAACGCCGTCGATCGAACGGACCTTCTCCGTCATCCGCTGCATGTCGCCGAGCGAATAGACCGGGCGGTCGTTGATGTGAGTGATCACAAATCCCTGTTTAACACGGGCGCGGGCCAGAATTCCGTCGGCCTTGATGCCGACCACCTGCACGCCGCCCTTGATGTCAAGTTCGCGGCACAGTTTGGCGCCCGCATCGGCGAACTTACCTCCGAGCGCATCGACAACATCGACGTCCTCCTTGGTAACCAATTCCGTTTTACCTGCTTTATTACGCAAAGTAACGTCAAATTGTTTCACCTTTCCGTCTCTTTTTACGGATAATTTAACCGTATCGTTGGGTCGGCGTTTGGCGATCTGCTCCTGAAGCGTCGAAGGCTCCACAATTTTCACGCCATCAATGTCCAGAATCACGTCTCCCTTGCGGATTCCGGCCTCCGAAGCGGCTCCGCCCTCGACAACTGCGGCCACGTAGGCGCCGCCCAGATCCTTGATGCCCAACTCTTTACCCTCCGTATCGAGGAAATCCTGATCCACGACGCGGAACTGTACGCCCAGCAGGGCGCGCTGCACGACGCCGAACTCCTTCAGATCGACCACCACCTTGCGGACGATCGACTCGGGAATGGCGAACGAATAGCCCACGTAGCTTCCCGTCTGCGACTTGATCAGCGTGTTGATGCCCACCAGCTCGCCGTGGGTGTTGACCAGCGCACCGCCCGAGTTGCCGGGGTTCACCGCCGCGTCGGTCTGGATGAACGACTCGATCCTGAAATCGTTGGGAATGGCTCCCAGCTGCCGCGCCTTGGCGCTCACGATGCCGGCCGTGATGGTCGACTGCAAGTCGAACGGCGAACCGATCGCCAGCACCCATTCGCCCAGACGCAGCGCATCGGACGATCCGAAAGCCAGCGCAGGCAGCCCCTTGGCCTCGACCTTCAGCAGCGCGAGGTCCGTCGCCGAATCCTTGCCGATGAGTTTGGCGTCGAACGAACGCCCGTCGTTGAGCTTCACCTTGAGTTTCGAAGCCCCGTCCACGACGTGGTTGTTCGTCACGATATAGCCGTCCTCCGAAATAATCACGCCCGAACCGCCGGCCCGCTGCTCGCGGTACTGCGGACCTCCGTCGCCGCGGCCATAATCCTGCGGGATTCCGAAGAACTCCAGAAACGGATCGTAGCCCCGGCGCTGGGGCATCTCGACCTGCTGGATGGCCTCGATGTTCACGACGGCCTTCACCGCATTCTCGGCGGCGTAGGTGAGGTCGGGATACTGCTCGGCCTGGTAAGACGTAAACTGGGTTCCCAGCGCGGGCGTACGTTCCACCTCGCGCTCGATGTATGCGACGGAACCTCCGCGGTCCGCGGAAACCGTCCAAGCCGTAAGTCCGCCGGCTGCGGCCGACACGGCTACGAGTCCTAAAATCAAAAATGCCTTTTTCATAATGAATTAAATGTTTTGGTTCTATTAATCAGAGGCAACTTCATTACATAAGCTGTACGTTTAAATTTCAATTTCGAAGGACAAACGCACAATAACGTCCGGTTAGTATGTCCTTTTCGCACAAAAATCGGGACATCCTGCGCGGACGCCCCGATTTTTCAGCGTATCCGGACGCTAAAGGCCGAACTCCCGCTTGATCTGCTCCACGGCATCAAGTTTCTCCCAGCCGAAGAACTCGATTTCGCGCTCGGTCTCGACGCCGTTTTCCCAGACCTTCTCCACCTTCGTGTAAGGACGATTGCCGAAATGCCCGTAGGAGGCCGTCGCCTCGAAGATCGGGTTTTTCAGGCCGAAACGCTTCACGATGGCCGCGGGACGCAGGTCGAAGAGCTTCCCGATGCGGCGGGCGATCTCGCCGTCGGTCATGCCGGCCAACGCCGCGGGACGGGGTGAATTGTAGGTATCGACGTAGATCGACAGCGGCTGCGCGATGCCGATGGCGTAGCTCAACTCGACCAGAATCTGGTCGGCGACGCCCGCCGCCACGAGGTTCTTGGCGATGTGGCGCGCGGCATAGGCCGCCGAACGGTCCACTTTGGACGAGTCCTTGCCCGAAAAGGCGCCGCCGCCGTGCGCGCCGCGGCCGCCGTAGGTGTCGACGATGATCTTGCGGCCCGTAAGTCCCGTGTCTCCGTGAGGCCCTCCGATCACGAACTTGCCCGTGGGGTTCACGTGCAGGATGTAGTCGTCGCCGATCAGTGCGGCCAGCTGGTCGCCGGCGCGCTCCAGACGCGCCTTGACCCGCGGAATGAGAATCGTGCGCACGTCCTCGCGGATTTTGTCCTGCATCTGTTTTTCCGCCTCCTTCTCGCTGCGGCCCTCGCCCGGGAGGATGAACTCGTCGTGCTGCGTCGAGACGACGATCGTATGCACGCGCAGCGGCTTGTTCGTCGTCTCGTCGTACTCGATCGTGACCTGCGACTTCGAGTCGGGACGCAGATAGGTCATCACCTCGCCTTCGCGGCGGATGACGGCCAGCTCCTTGAGGATCACGTGCGACAGGATCAGCGTCGCGGGCATCATCTCGCGGGTCTCGTTGCAGGCGTAGCCGAACATGATACCCTGGTCGCCGGCGCCCTGCTCCTCCTCGGCTTCGCGGACGACGCCCTGGTTGATGTCCGACGACTGTTCGTGAATGGCCGACAGAATGCCGCACGAGTTGCCGTCGAACTGATAGTCGCTCCGGGTGTAGCCGATGCGGTTGATCACGCGGCGCGCCACGCCCTGCACGTCGACATACGCCTCCGAGCGCACTTCACCCGCCACGACCACGAGTCCCGTGGTGCAAAGGGTTTCGCAGGCGACTTTCGAGTTGGCGTCGCGGCGCAGGAATTCGTCGAGGATTGCGTCGGAAATCTGATCCGAAACCTTGTCGGGATGTCCTTCGGACACCGATTCCGATGTAAATAAAAAGCCCATTTTCATACATTTTTAATGGTTAAACGTATAAAATGGGAAAAATTGGCTGTTGAAAATAAAAAATGTGCTGTTTTAGCGATTTTTTATTGTGGTTTGCAATCAGTCAAATCTTTCCACATTTCCCCGCTTGACAGACGGGATTGCAAAGATAGGCATAATTTCGGAATCTGCAAAACAAAAGCCATCGCGTCGGGCGGTGGCTCCTGCACATTTTATATATAGGTCACTTCGGCGGCAACTCGAAAATCGTTGCCGCCGAACCCGGACGGTCTCCGCTATTTCCCGAGCATCTTCTTCACTTCGGCGGCGACGGTTGCCCCGTTGTAGCCGAACTTCTCGTCGAGCACCTTGTAGGGGGCCGACCAGCCGAAATGGTCGAGACCGTGGATCACGCCGTTCTCGCCCACCAGTCCCCGGAGATTGACCGGAAGACCCGAAGTCATGCCGTAGCGCGCAACGCCCGCAGGCAGCACGCTCTCCTGGTACGAACGGGGCTGGTCACGGAACAGCCCCTCGCTCGGGACGTTCACCACACGGACCGGAATGCCCTCGGCGGCCAGCAGTTCGGCGCCTTCGACCAGCGTTGCGACCTCCGAACCCGTGGCGATCAGCACCGCGGCGGGTTTGGCGGCATCCATCACCACATAACCGCCCTTGGCGACCTGCGCGGCCTCCTCGCGGCGGATGGCGCCCAGCGTCGGCAGGGTCTTGATGTTCTGGCGCGACAGCACGAGCGCCACAGGGCGGTGCTCCTCGACGGCCAGTTTCCACGCCATGACGGTCTCATCGCCGTCGGCCGGACGCAGCACGAGCATCGAACGCTCGTCGTGGTGGTTGCGCAGGTGCTCCATCAGGCGGATCTGCGCCTCGTGCTCCACGGGCTGGTGCGTCGGGCCGTCCTCGCCCACGCGGAACGAGTCGTGCGTCCAGACGTAGACCACATGCAGGCGCATCAGCGCCGAGAGGCGCACGGCGGGCTTCATATAATCGGAGAAGACGAAGAACGTGCCGCAGACGGGGATCACGCCGCCGTGCAGCGCCATGCCGTTCGCAACGCAGGCCATCGTCAGCTCCGAGACGCCCGCCTGGAAGAATTTCCCACTGAAATCGCCCTTCGTGAACGCCTTGGTCTTCTTCAGGTAACCGTCGGTCTTGTCCGAATTCGACAGGTCGGCCGAAGCCACGATCATGTTGTCGATCTTCTCGGCGAAAACGCCCAGCACCGTCGCCGATGCGGCGCGCGTAGCCACGTCGGCCTTCATCTCGATGGACTTGTAGTCGATTTCGGGAAGTTTGCCCGAAAGGAAATCGTCGAGTTTGCGCGCCAGATCCTTATGCTCCGCGCGCCACGACTTCTCGACGGCGGCCTGCTTCGCGGCCCACTCCTTCAACGCCTCGCGACGTTCGGCGAAGACCTCGCGGCTCTCCGCGAAGACGGCGAACGGATTCTCCGCATCGCCGCCCAGGTTCTTCACCGTAGCGGCGAAATCGGCCCCGGCGGCCGTCAGCGGCTGGCCGTGGGTCGAGACTTTGTTTTCGAAACTCTCTCCGGCGGGGCCTTTGGCGCCCTTGCCCATGACGGTATGGCCGATGATGAGCGTCGGACGCTCGGTCTCGCTCTCGGCGGCGACCAGCGCCTCGCGGATCTCATTGATGTTGTGCCCGTCGATCGACAGCACGTTCCAGCCCCATGCCTCGTACTTCATGGCCACGTTCTCGGTCATCACCTCGTCGACCTTCGTCGAGAGCTGAATGTTGTTCGAGTCGTAGTACATCACGAAGTTCGACAGGCCCAGATGGCCGGCGATGCGGCCCACGCCCTGCGAAATCTCCTCCTCGACGGCGCCGTCCGAAATATAGGCATAGGTCTTGTGCGCCATCCACTCGCCGAAACGGGCGGCCATGAAGCGTTCCGCAATGGCGGCTCCCAGCGCCATGGCGTGGCCCTGTCCCAACGGTCCCGACGTATTCTCCACGCCGCGCATCACGTCCACCTCCGGGTGCCCCGGCGTCACGCTGCCCCACTGGCGCAGCGATTGCAGATCTTCGGTCGAATAGTGCCCGGCCAGCGAGAGCGTCGCATAGAGCATCGGCGACATGTGGCCCGGATCGAGGAAGAAACGGTCGCGGTAGGGATACGCCATATTATCGGGGTCGTAACGCAGGAACTCGGTGAAGAGCACCGTGATGAAATCCGCGCCGCCCATAGCGCCGCCGGGATGCCCCGACTTGGCCTTCTCGACCATCGCGGCCGAAAGGATGCGGATATTATCGGCAACGCGCGTAAGTTTTGAATTCGTTGTAGACATGGAGTTAGTATTTTATGCGTTTTAGCTGTTTATTTCCGACAAAGATAGCCAAAAAGAAATTAGCCGACTTGTTTAAGTTCCAAAATATTTACCTTTTCTATCTTTTTCTTTGCATAAGGCAAAGTGACGGTGAACTTTCGGGCATCGGTCGAGGGGATGTCGAACATCGTGTCCATCATAATCGCCTCGCAGATCGAGCGCAGGCCGCGCGCGCCGAGCTTGAACTCGACGGCCTTGTCGACGATGTAGTCCAGCGCGTCGTCGTCGAAGGCGAGTTTCACGCCGTCGAGTTCGAACAGACGCTTGTACTGCTTGACGATGGCGTTCTTCGGCTCGGTGAGGATCGAACGCAGGGCCGCGCGCTCCAGCGGCTGCATGTAGGTCAGCACCGGGAGACGTCCCACCAGTTCGGGAATCAGTCCGAACGACTTGAGGTCCTGCGGCGTGACGTACTGCATCAGGTTCGAGCGGTCGATGGGATCTGCGTTCAGCCGCCCGTAACCCATCGCGCGGGTGTTCAGCCGCTGGGCGATCTTCTTCTCGATGCCGTCGAACGCACCGCCGCAGATGAAGAGGATGTTGCGCGTGTCGACCTGGATGAATTTCTGCTCGGGGTGCTTGCGGCCGCCCTGGGGAGGCACGTTGACCACCGTTCCTTCGAGGATTTTCAGCAGGGCCTGCTGCACGCCCTCGCCCGAAACGTCGCGCGTGATGGAGGGGTTGTCGCCCTTGCGCGCGATCTTGTCGATCTCGTCGATGAAGACGATGCCGCGCTCGGCCTGCTCGACGTTGTAGTCGGCGACCTGCAACAGCCGCGAGAGGATGCTCTCGACATCCTCGCCCACATATCCCGCCTCGGTCAGAACTGTCGCGTCGACGATCGTGAACGGCACTTTCAGCAGCTTGGCGATCGTGCGGGCCATCAGCGTCTTGCCCGTGCCCGTCGGACCGACCAGCACGATGTTCGACTTGTCGATCTCGACCTCGTCCTCCTTCGGGGCGTACAGCAGCCGCTTGTAGTGGTTGTAGACCGCCACGGCCATATACCGCTTGGCGGCATCCTGCCCGATGACATACTGGTCGAGGAACTCCTTGATCTGCGCCGGCTTGAGCAGTTCCTCCATCTTGAGCGGAGCCGCCGCCGGACGCCGTCCCCGTTCGGAGGCGATGTCGTTGTCGACGATGATCTTATAGCCGTTCTCGATACATTTGTTACAGATATTCGCGCCGTCCGAACCCTGGAACATGATCTCCACGTCCGTGCGCTTGGCGCCGCAGAACGAGCAGCAGTCGCCGCCGTTCTTGTTGTTGTTCTTATTCTGTGCCATGCGGTTTACTTGTCTCGTTTGGAAAGCACCTCGTCGATCAGTCCGTAATCCTTCGCCTCGCGGGCCGACAGCCAGTAGTCGCGGTCGGCGTCCTTCTCGATCTTCTTGACCGGGACGCCCGAGTGGACCGAGAGGATTTCGTACAGCTCGCGCTTGGTTTTCAGAATCTCGCGCGCCGTGATCTCGATGTCCGAGGCCTGGCCCTGCGCGCCGCCCAGCGGCTGGTGGATCATCACCCGCGAATGCGGGAGCGCCGAACGCTTGCCCTTGGCGCCCGCCGTGAGCAGCACGGCGCCCATCGAGGCGGCAAGCCCCGTGCAGATGGTCGCCACGTCGGAGTTCACCAGCTGCATGGTGTCGTAAATGCCCAGTCCGGCCGAAACCGACCCGCCGGGCGAGTTGATGTAGATCTGAATGTCCTTCTCGGGATCGACCGATTCGAGGAACAGCAGCTGGGCCTGGATGATATTGGCCGCGTCGTCGTAGATCGGCGCGCCGAGGAAGATGATGCGGTCCATCATCAGGCGCGAGAAAACGTCCATCGTGGCGATGTTCAGCTGACGCTCCTCGATGATCGTAGGCGACACGTAGGCCGCGCTTACCGACTGGAAATCGTGCAGTTTCAGCGAACTGATCCCGCAGTGGTTCCGTGCGTATTTTTCAAATTCTGACATAGTCGTATTTATTTACTCTTCATATTCTGCCTTCTGCCGGTCAGGAGCGCACAAGCCGCCGGAAGCATTCCGGATTCCCCATCGCCCCCGAAACCCGCTTCTTAAAGCGGGCGCGAAAACCGCCGCAAGCGATCCGGCCCCCGTCGCTCCCGAAAGCCGCCTCCCAGGCGGGCGGACGGGAGCGCAGAACCGGATGGAAAGCGTGAAAACCCACAGCCGCCCCTAAAAGCGCGTTCTTAAAGCACAAAGGACTTTGCAAACATCACGCCTGCAAAGTCCAAAGATAGATAAAATTCCGCGAAACTTAAAGTTCCTTCGCCAATTTAGCGAAATCGTCCGCAGATACGGCTTTTTCAGTTACCTTGACCTTCGATTTGACATCCTCGACAACCTTCACCTCATAGAGCTTCTCGTAAATCTTCTGGCCCTGATCCTTGTCGGCGAGAATCTTCTCGGCGTAACCCTCCAGCATGTCGTCCGGCGCCGAGGGCATGCCGTACTGTGCAAACTGCGAGGCGGCCAGCGCCTTGGCTTCGGAGAGCGCCTCCTCCTTCGAAACGGAGATGCCGTCGGTCTTGATGAAGTGCTTCTGGAGGTAGTTCCAGGTGAACATCTTCAGGAACTGGTCGAAATCCTTCTCGATGTCCTCCATCGAGAACTTGCCCTCGTTGATCGTGTAGAGCCAACGCTTGAGGAACGCCGCGGGCATCTTCAGGTCGGCCTTCTTCACGAGATAGTCGCGCACCTGCAACGTGAAGAGGTAGTCGCTCTCGCGGCGCAGTTCGGCCTCGATCTGCGCGTCGATGAACTTGTCCAGCCCGGCTTCGTCCGTGACGCCGCCCTGCGGGAAAGCCATCTTGAAGAACTCCTCGTTCAGCTCCGGCTCGGCGAACTTGCGGATTTTGGTGATCTCCAGTTCGAATTCGGGGTTGACGCCCTCCAGTTCGTTCTCCTTGACCTGCAGGCAGGCGGCGCGCTGAGCGGGATTTTTATAGAGTTCGTTGATATTCACCTTCATCTTGTCGCCGACCTTCTTGCCGATGAAAGGCTTGCGGTCGGCCTCGTCCATCGAGATCAGACCCACGTAAGCGTCCGCAACGTTCATCTCGCCGTTATCGAGCGTCACCGACAGCGCCTCGTCCGAAGTCACCTTCTCGGCGTCCACCAGGCGGCCGAAGCGGCGCAGGTAGTTCGAACGGTAGTCGTCGTGCATCTTCTTGTCGACCTTGATCTTGTTGTAGGTCAGCTTATCCTTGTCGGAAAGCTCCAGCTTGATCTCGGGAGCCTCGCCGATCTCGAACACGAATTCGAACTCGGTGGCGTTGTCGAAATCGAAGTCGCCCTGCTCCTCCGCGGGAATCACGTCGCCCAGATAGTCGATGCCCTCCTTCTGGAGATATTCGAAAACGGCGTTCGAAGCCTGACGGTAGGACTGCTCGGCCAGGACGCCCTTGCCGTACATCTTCTTGACGATGCCCATGGGGACCATGCCCGGACGGAATCCGGGAATGTTGGCCTTGCGCTTGTACTCGCGCAGGGACTTTTCGACCTCCTGCCCGTAATCCGCCTCGCCGACAGTCACGCGGATCAGCGAGTTATTCTCGCCGCGTTGTTCTCTTACAATGTTCATAATAAATGAATTATATTTGTTATTCTTCGTATTTCCGTTCAGAATCGGGAGGCAAAGATACGAAATTATTCCATTTCCGACAAGACATTACCCGTAATAATACGGTCAAATTATGATATACGGTTTGTTTTTCGTACCTTTGGGGCCGCAACGCCCCCCGCTTGCCGGGGAAGGTTCTACCGAGCCGTGCGCAATTCCGTTTTGATCCCATCCGGCTTTTCCGCAGCCTTTGGAGTCGCAACGCCCCTTTTGCCAGCCGAAAGGTTTTACCGAACCGCACGCAATTCCGTTTTGATCCCATCCGACTTTTTCGTATCTTTGTGAGCTATTTTGTTCCGAAACAATGAAAACGACCCCGATATTCCTGTTTTCCATCCTGCTGCTGGGCGCATGCGGCGGTCCGGCGGCGCGCGCCAAACGCCCCGGCGCAAAGGCGCAGGCCGCGGCGGCCGTGCAGGCCGAGCCGAAAACGTACACCTACCGCATCGCGGCGACCTACCCCCACTCGACCGGCGCCTACACCCAGGGGCTGCAATACGTCGACGGGACGATGTGGGAAGGTACGGGCCAGCACGGCGAATCGGTCGTTCGGAAGACCGACCTCGCGACGGGGAAAACCGAGGTCATGGCGCGCCTGCCCCGTTCGGAGTTCGGCGAAGGAATCACCCTGCTCGGCGGAAAGCTCTACCAGCTGACCTGGCAGTCCAACACCGCGCACGTATATTCGCTGGAGAACGGGAAACTGCAAAAGATCCGCGACTTCCGCTATCCGGGCGAAGGCTGGGGCCTCACGACCGACGGCGAGAAGCTCTACATGTCGGACGGCACGGCCACGATCCACACGGTCGATCCCGCGACGTTCCGCCGCGAAAAGCGCGTGACGGTGACCTACAAGGGCGCGCCGGTCGAATACCTCAACGAACTGGAGTGGATCGGCGGCAAAATATGGGCCAACGTCTACACCACCGACCAGATCGTCGTCATCGACCCCGCGACGGGCGTCGTCGAGGGCGTCGTCGACCTCGCGGGGCTGCTGCCCGAAACGGAAATGACCGCGACGACCGACGTGCTGAACGGCATCGCCTATGACGCCGAGGGGGACCGCATCTTCGTGACGGGCAAAAACTGGCCGAAACTCTACGAAATAGAAATTACCGAAAAATAAATGACGACAACGCTATACGACCAACTGGAGCGCCGCATCCTGCTGCTCGACGGAGGCTTCGGCACGATGGTGCAGGGCTACGGACTGCAAGAGGAGGACTACCGCGGCCGGCGGTTCGCCGGCTGGCCGGTGCAGCTCAAGGGCTGCAACGACCTGCTCGCGCTGACCCGCCCGGACGTGGTGCGCGAGATTCACGAAAAATACCTGCGGGCGGGAGCCGACATCATCGAAACCGACTCGTTCAACGCCAACGCCGTGTCGCTGGCCGACTACCGGCTCGAAGAGTGCGCTTACGAGATTTCGAAGGCCGCAGCCGGAATCGCACGCAGCGCGGCCGACGAGTTCACGGCCCGCAACCCGCAGAAGCCGCGTTTCGTGGCGGGATCGGTGGGTCCCACGAACCGCACGGCCTCGATGTCGGCCGACGTACAGAATCCCGCGGCCCGCGAGGTGACCTTCGCACAACTGGTCGAAGCATATACGGATCAGGTGCGGGGACTGGTGGACGGCGGGGCGGACATCCTGCTGGTGGAGACCGTTTTCGACACGCTCAACGCCAAGGCGGCCCTCTGGGCCATCGACACGCTCTGCGAACGGCTGGGCCGCGCGATCCCCGTGATGGTCTCCGGAACGCTCGCCGACGCCAGCGGCCGCACCCTCTCGGGGCAGACCGTCGAGGCCTTCGCCGTCTCGGTGTCGCATGCGAACCTGCTGTCGGTCGGGCTGAATTGCGCCTACGGGGCCAAGCAGCTGCTGCCCTACCTCGAACGGCTGGCGGCAGTGGCCGGAACGCGCATCTCGGCGCACCCGAACGCAGGGCTTCCCAACGTGATGGGCGGTTACGACGAGACGCCCGAAATGTTCGCCGGGGATGTCGGCGAGTATATGCGTCGCGGACTGGTGAACATCGTGGGCGGCTGCTGCGGCACGACGCCCGCCCACATATTCGAATTGTCGAAAATATCCGGAGACTACGCCCCGCGGCCCGTTCGCGCGCCGAAACACATCACGACCTTGAGCGGTCTGGAGCCGCTGCGGATCGTCCCCGAAGCCAACTTCATCAATGTCGGCGAACGCACGAACGTCGCCGGATCGGCCCGTTTCGCAAGGCTGATCCGCGAAGCCAACTACGAAGAGGCGCTCTCGGTGGCCCGCGCACAGGTCGACGCCGGGGCGCAGATCGTCGACGTCTGCATGGACGACGGGCTGATCGACGGTCCCGAGGCGATGCGCACGTTCCTCAACCTGATGGCCTCGGAGCCGGAGATCGCCCGCGTGCCGGTGATGATCGACTCGTCGAAATGGGAGGTACTTCAAGCGGGACTTGAAGTGACGCAGGGTAAGTCGGTGGTCAACTCCATCTCGCTCAAGGAGGGCGAAGCGGAATTCCTGCGCCGGGCCGCGGAGATCCACCGCTTCGGCGCTTCGGCCGTGGTGATGCTCTTCGACGAGCGGGGCCAGGCCGACACCTTCGAACGTAAAGCAGAGGTTGCGGAGAGAGCCTACAAGCTATTGACGGACAACGGATTTCCACCCGAAGACATCATTTTCGACCCCAACGTGCTGGCCGTCGCAACGGGCATTGCGGAGCACGACGGCTACGCCAAGGCGTTCATCGACGCGACGCGCTGGATCAAGGAGCACCTTCCCCATGCGAAGGTCTCGGGCGGCGTGTCGAACCTTTCGTTCGCCTTCCGCGGCAACAACACGGTGCGCGAGGCGATGCACTCGGCGTTCCTCTACCACGCCATCCGGGCCGGAATGGACATGGGGATCGTCAATCCGCAGATGCTCAAAGTGTACAGCCAGATCGAACCCGAACTGCTTTGCCGCGTCGAGGACGTGATCCTCTGCCGCCGGGCCGACGCCGCGGAGCGGCTCGCGGAGTATGCCCACGGGGTGCAGCAGACGGCCCAGGCGCAGCCGCAGGCCCCCGACGCATGGCGTGCGGGGACGCTCGGAGAGCGTATCGCCCATGCGATGCTCAAGGGCGTGGCCGACTACGTGGAGCAGGATGCGCTGGAGGGTTACGAGGCGCTGGGAAGCCCGATGGCCGTGATCGACACGCTGCTGATGCCTGCCATGGAGCAGGTCGGCACGCTGTTCGGCGAGGGCAAGATGTTCCTGCCGCAAGTGGTGAAGACCGCCCGCGTGATGAAACGCGCGGTGGCGGCGCTGACGCCCTATATCGAACAGGGGTCGGCCGCGAATGCGCATAATTCGGGGAAAGTGCTGATCGCCACTGTGAAAGGCGACGTGCACGACATCGGCAAGAACATCGTGGCGGTCGTGATGGCCTGCAACGGTTACGAAATCCGGGACCTGGGCGTGATGGTCGAGCCGGAACGCATCGTCGAGGAGGCGGTGGCGTGGGGCGCGCAGTGCATCTGCCTGAGCGGGCTGATCACCCCGTCGCTCGACGAAATGGCCCGCGTCTGCGAGGAGCTGGAACGGCGGGGGCTGCGCATTCCGGTCATCATCGGCGGCGCGACGACCTCGGACCTCCACACGGCGGTGAAGATCGCCCCGGTTTATTCGGGCGTGGCGGTCCACTCCGCGAACGCCAGCCGCAACAGCCAGATACTGGCGCAGCTGCTCGGCCCCGACGGCGACCTTTACGCCGACAAGGTGAAAGCCGACCAGCAGGCCCTGCGCGAGGAGTACGCCCGCCGGCTGCGGGAGCGCGACCTCATTCCGATCGCCGAAGCGCGCGCGGCGCGGCGCGGCGCGGCGCAGCACGAACCCGTCGTGCCGCTCCACACGGGGCGCATGGTCTTCCCCGACTTCGACGTGGCCGACGCCGAACCGTACATCGACTGGAGTTTCTTCTTCGCGGCGTGGGGACTCAAGGGGCGTTACCCCGAGATTCTCGACCATCCCGAAAAGGGCGCCGAGGCGCGCAAGGTCTTCGCCGACGCCCAGGCCCTGCTGGCCCGCATCCGCGACGAGCGGCTGCTGACGCTGCAAGGGGTAGCGGGCATCTTCCCGGCACGCTCCGAGGGCGACGACATTCTGGTGACGGACGCGAAAGGGCGCGAAAAACGCCTCCCGATGCTGCGCAACCAGACGCGCGGCGAGGAGAACCTGTCGCTGGCGGACTTCATCGCACCGGACGGCGACTGGATCGGCTGTTTCGCCCTGACGGCCGGCATCGGGCTGAAGGAGCTGGCGGAAAAGTTCCGCGCCGGGGGCGACGACTATTCGGCCATCATGGCCAAACTGCTGGCCGACCGCCTCACGGAAGCCTTCGCCGAGGCCGTGCACACCTTCATGCGGCGCGAGATGTGGGGCTACGAAACGGGCACGCCGCCCACCCCCGAGCAGGCAGTCCGCGGCCAGTACCGCGGCCGCCGCATGGCCTTCGGCTACCCGGCCTCGCCCGACCATTCGCTCAAACGCGAGGTCTTCGACCTGCTCGCGGTCGAGATGACGACCGGAATGCGGCTGACCGAAAACTGGATGATCGACCCCGGGGAGGCGCTGTGCGGACTGATGTTCTCCGACGCCGACTACTTTTCGGTCGGGACCATCGGCGCCGAACAGCTGCTCGACTACGCACGCCGCCGCGGAATGGAGGCCGAAACCGTAAAAAAGATTATACCGAACAACGTATGAACGTCGTAGAGATCATCAACGAAGCGATCGCCTCCGGGCGCACCCGCTTCGCGTTCGAACTGCTCCCGCCGCTCAAGGGCGACGGCATGCAGAAGATATTCGCCGCCGTGGAGCCGCTGATGGCCCTCGACCCGGCTTACGTCAACATCACCTTCCACCGCGAGGGAATCAAGGAGACCGAGCGCGAGGACGGCAGCGTCGAATGGCACGTCGTGCGCCGCCGCCCCGGGACGGTGGGCATCTCGGCGGCCATCCAGAACCGCTACGGCGTGGAGGTGGTCCCGCATCTGATCTGCGGCGGACTGTCGAAATACGACATCGAGGACACGCTGATCGACATGGACTTCCTGGGCCTGCACAACGTGCTGGCGCTGCGCGGAGACAAGTCGCAGAACGAAAAGCGTTTCATGCCCCATCCGCAAGGCCACGCCCACGCCGTGGACCTCGTGCGGCAGATCGCCGACATGAACCGCGGAAAATTCATCGACGGCGAGGTCGAGGAGTGCCACCACTCGAAATTCTCGATCGGCGTGGCGGGCTATCCCGAGGTGCACGCCGAGGCGCGCGACATCACCTCGGACATCGCCCGCCTGCGCGACAAGGTCGACGCCGGGGCGGAATATGTCATCACGCAGATGTTCTTCGACAACGCCAAATACTTCGACTTCGTGCGCCGCTGCCGCGAAGCGGGGATCACCGTGCCGATCATCCCCGGCATCAAGCCCCTCTCGACGCTGCGCCACCTGGAAATACTGCCCGAAACGTTCGGCGTGAAGCTGCCCGAGGAACTCGTACGCGAAGTCAAGGCGCATCCCGACGGCGTGCGCGAAGTGGGAACCGAGTGGGCCATCGCCCAAAGCCGCGAACTGATGGCCGCAGGCGTGCCCGTGCTGCACTACTACACGATGAGCCGCACGACGAACATACAGAAAATCGTCAAGGCGGTTTTCTGATCCAAACCGATAAAACAGAGAATCAATGGAACCTGTCGAATTCCGCCGCCGCCTGCATGCGCACCCCGAACTGTCGTTCAAGGAACACGACACGGCGGCGTTCATCGAACAGCAGCTCGACGAACTGGGCATCGAACACCGCCGGATCGCATCGACGGGCGTCGTGGCCCGCATCAAGGGCCGCAAGACCCCCGAAGGCGACCGGCGCGCCGCGGTGCTGCGCGCCGACATCGACGCCCTGCCCGTCACGGAGCGGAACGACTGCGAATGGAGATCGCAGAACGAGGGCGTGATGCACGCCTGCGGCCACGACATGCACGCCGCGGTGCTGTTCGGCGTGCTGAAAACCTTCGCCGAGGCGCCCGATTTCCGGGGCACGCTCTTCGGGCTGTTCCAGCCGGGCGAGGAGTGCAACCCGGGCGGAGCCTCGCTGGTGCTGGCCGAAAAGCCGTTCGAGGGCTACGACGTGCGGGCCGTCGTCGGCGAACACGTCGAACCGCAGCTGGAGGTCGGGACCCTCGGATTCCGGGCCGGAAAGTACATGGCGGCAAGCGACGAACTGCGCTTCCGCGTCCGCGGCACGGGCGGGCACGGCGCCATGCGCAAGCAGCTCAAAGACCCCGTGGCGGCCGGCGCCGAACTGCTGACGCGCCTCATCGCGCTCAACGGTGAGGAGTGCGTGCTCTCGATCGGCCGCGTGGAGGCCGGGGGCGCGACGAACATCGTGCCCGACGAGATCTACATGGAGGGAACGCTGCGCACGTTCGACGAACGCGAGCGCGGCATCATCCACCGCCGCATCGAGATCATCGCCGCGGACATCGACGCCCGGCACGGCGTGAAGACCGAAGTGACGATCGGCCGCGGCTATCCGTGCGTCGTCAACGACGAGATCCTCGTGAAGCAGGCCACGGCCCTGGCCAAAGCCGAGAAGCTGAAGGTCGAGATGCTGCCCCTGCGCACCACGGCCGAGGATTTCGGGTTCTACTGCAAGCAATACCCGTCGCTGTTCTACCGGCTGGGCGTGGGCGCTGCGGCCGGACGCCCGCACACGGCGACATTCTTCCCCGACGAAGCGGCTATCGGCGTGGGCATCGCCTACATGCGGAAACTGGCCCTGCAACTCCTGGAAAAATAACGCCTTGTTCCGCAAAACGCACACAGGCCGGCCGCGACAGCGGCAAAACGGGCACAACGGAAATCCGACGGAGGACCGAAGCCCTGCAAATTTTTAAGAAATGATGAAAAAACAGAAACAACGCTCCGAAAACGGAGCACGGAAGACGGACCGCACCTCGATCATATTGAGCATGTTCCGGGAATTCCCCAACAATAAGTTCTCGCTGAAGCACCTGGCTTCGGCTTCCGGAGGCGCCACGAAAGAGGGCCGCCGCGAAACGTTAGAAATCCTCGGACGCCTCTTCGAAGAGGGAGTCGTCGAGGAGTGCGCGCGCGAAAAATACCGTCTGATGCAGACCCACCTGCCCCACTACGAGGGCGTGGCCGACATGGCCCCCTCGGGTTCGGTCTATGTGAAGGTCGAAGGGCAGGAGAGCGACATCTTCGTCAACCAGCGCAACGCCGCGAACGCCCTGAACGGCGACCGCGTCGAGGTCGTGGTGATGCACCGCGGCCGCAACGGACAGCTGGAGGGCGAGATCACGCGGATCATCGAACGCAACCGCAAGCCCTACGTGGGCGTGGCCGAAGTCGGGGCGCACCAGATTTTCGTACGGGCCGACTCGCGCCGCATGCCGATGGACATTTATCTCTCGAAGCGCACCTATCCCGACGTGCGCGACGGCGAGAAGGTCGTGGTGCGCATCGCCGACTGGCTCCCGGGCAGCAAAAGCCCCGTGGGCGAACTGGTCGAGCGGCTGGGCATGGCGGGCAACAACGACACGGAGATGCACTCGATCCTGGCGGAATACGAGCTTCCCTACCGCTTCGAACCCGAAATCGAGGAGGCCGCCCAGGCCATCGACGCCCGCGTCACGGCCAAAGAGATCGCCCAGCGGCGCGACTTCCGGGGTGTCACGACCTTCACGGTCGACCCCGCGGACGCCAAGGACTTCGACGACGCGCTGTCGGTGCGCAAAATAAAGGACGGCGTCTGGGAAGTGGGCGTGCACATCGCCGACGTGACCCATTACGTGCGGCCCCACTCGGTGATCGACGACGAGGCCGTGGAGCGCGGCACGTCGGTCTATCTGGTGGACCGCACCGTGCCGATGCTTCCTGAACGGCTTTCGAACGAGCTGTGTTCGCTGCGCCCCCACGAGACGAGCCTCTGCTTCTCGGCGGTGTTCACGCTCAACGAAAACCTCGACATCCTCGAAGAGTGGTTCGGACGCACGGTGATCCACTCCGACCGCCGTTTCACCTACGCCGAGGCGCAGGAGATCATCGAAACGGGACGCGGCGACTACGCCGAGGAGGTGCTGACGCTCAACCGGCTTGCGCAGGCGCTGCGCAAGGAGCGCTTCAGGAACGGCGCGATCTCGTTCGACCGCGAGGAGGTGAAATTCCGCCTCGACGAGAACGGCAAACCGTTAGGCGTTTACTTCAAGGAGCAGAAGGAGTCGAACCAGATGATCGAGGAGTTCATGCTGCTGGCCAACCGCCGCGTGGCGGAGTTCTGCGGCAAACGCAGGACCGAGAGCGGCCGCTCGGCGGAGCGCACGATGGTCTACCGCGTGCACGACACCCCGAGCGAGGAGAAACTCGACCGCTTCCGGCAGTTCATCCTCCGCTTCGGGCACATCTTCAAGGCTACGAAGGGCCGCGCCGTGGCCAAGGAACTGAACAAGCTCTTCAAACAGATAAAGGGAACCACGGAGGAAAACGCCGTGGCGACGATGGCCGTGCGCTCGATGGCCAAAGCCTATTACACGACCGACAACATCGGACACTACGGTCTGGCGTTCCCCTACTACACGCACTTCACGTCGCCGATCCGCCGCTACCCCGACATGATGGTCCACCGCCTGCTGGCGCGTTACCTCGCGGGCGGCAAGCCGGCCGACAAAACGGAACTGGAAGACCTCTGCGCACGCGCTTCGGACCGCGAGGTCGTGGCCGCCGAGGCGGAACGCGCGTCGATCAAATACAAGATGGTCGAATTTATGAAAGAGCACATCGGCGAGGAGTTCGAGGGACACATCTCGGGACTCACCGAATGGGGCGTCTACGTCGAGCTGGACGAAACCCACATCGAGGGCATGTCGTTCCTGCGCGACATCGAGGGCGACTTCTTCACCTTCGACGAGCAGCTTTACGAAATCATCGGCCGCTCGACGGGCATCCGCATGACGCTGGGCAGCCCGGTACGCATCCGCGTGAAGCGCGCCGACCTGCAGAAACGCCAGTTAGACTTCGAATTGCTGCTGCCCGGGGCCGCGGCGCGCCGTACGGAAGAGCCCCGCGGCAAAGGCCCGAAGGTGCGCACCTCGTCGCGCCGCAAAGGACGGTAGTCACGGAACGAGCGCCGGTTCGGCCGTAATACCCATATCCCCCGAAGGAACGGTTGTCGTGGTGTCCCACGACAACCGTTCCTTCGTATTCGGAGAGCGCCCCGACCGCAGGACGGCAACGAAAAAGGGAGGCCCCGCAGGGTCTCCCTTTCCGGTGACGGGCGTTCCGCCCCGTCAGAAGAGATTCACGCCGTCGAGCGTTGCGATCAGGTAGGTGGCGGCCACCGTCAGGATGGCGTACAGCTCGGGGAAAGCCGCGAGGATCAGCGTCTTACCCATCACGTCGTGACCGTTGCCGATAGCGGCGATACCGTTGGCGCAGACCTTTGCCTGATAGATCGAAGCGGCGATGTTCACCAGACCGACCAGCAGACCGGCGCCGAAGATAGCCGCGCCCTGCACCATCGTCGGGTCCGTCAGACCCTTCTGCACCAGGAAGAAGCAGACGAAACCGTAGAGACCCTGCGAACCGGGAAGCGCCGAAAGAATCATGTAGCTGCCGAAAGCGCCGCCGTTCTTCTTCATGGCCCCTACTGCGGCCTGACCCGTAATTGCGGTACCGATCGACGAAGCGACACCTGCCAGACCCACCATCAGCGCTACGCCGACGTAAGCCAATACCAATGCTGTTGTTTCCATAATGTTTTGAGTTTTTTTAATTGTTATTATTCGTTAGTATCGTTCATTTTACGAATCGGGTCGAAATTGCGCGGGGCCATTTCGAAACCGGCGTTCTTGAAAAACTCGACGAACGTCAGACGCAGCGGGTGCACGAACGACGAGATGGTCGACATGAAAAGGTTGATGCCGTGACCGATCAGCAGAATCGGAATCATAATCAGCAGCCGGACCACGATGTTCGCGCCTTCGGGCACGAATCCCGACGCCAGCGTGTTGAACACCAGCGCCAGCACACCGCCCGAAAGCCCGATGGCGAACAGACGGATATAGGACAGCACGTCGCTCAACAGTCCCGTGAGGTTGTTGTAAAGGTCCCACAAACCCGCGCCGAGGTTGATGAGCGGATTGCGCTTCGGATTGTTCAGAAGCAGCATCAGCACGCCGCCGACGCCCAGCGCCGCATAGAAGGCCACCGATCCGGCCGTAAAGCCCGGAATGGCGAGGCCCGCCATCGGAAGGCCCATGGCCAGACAGCACGAGACGAGGATGATGAACCACCCCAGCAGTCCCAGCGCACGGCCGAAACCGAAACAGCGAACGGTCATCCAGATGTTGAGCAGCATGCCGAAAAGAATCTGCACCACGCCGATAACCAGCGCGATGGAGAAGAACTGTCCCTGGAAATCGAGGAATTTCACCGAGGGGAACCACGTGTTCATGTTGATGCCGAAGAACGAGCCGCACAGCAGTCCGAACGCGACGGTCGACACGCCGCACAACGTGGCGAACCACGCCGCCTGACGCATCATGCCGGGCTTTCGGTTCCTGGCGAGCATCCACCACCCCATCAGGGTCAGGATCAGTCCGTAGCCGGCGTCGTTGAGACAGATGCCGAAAAAGAGCATGTAGAACGGAGCGAAGAAGGGCGTGAGGTCCATCGTCCCGTATTTCGGGCGGGCGTACATGTCGCCCACCAGTTCGAAGACATGCGCGAACCAACGGTTCTTGAGCTTCACGGGCGTTTCGTCCTCGGGCGTGGGGTCCGATTTGAGGAAGACCACGTTGGGGTACTCCTCCAAAAGGGCGTCGACCCGACCGGAAGTCTCCTTCTCGGCCCAGCCCTCCATGACGACCAGCGTACCGTCGGCGGCCTCCTGCGCCGTAGCCTTCACCCGCACGCCCTGCAAACGCTCCTTCAGCGAGCAGGCGTGCTGTGCGAGCAGGGCCTCCGAAGCGGCCGCACGCGAAAATTCAGCGTCGAGGGTCCGGAGTTTCCCTTCGGCTTCGGCGATGCGGCGCTCCGCCTCGCGAATGTCCATCGTCGGGGTCTTCATCTCCTGCGCGTCGAGCGTAACCTCCTCGCCGGGCTTGGCCACGACGACGAACCACACCGTGGCATCGGTGCGGCTGACCTCCGAAACCGTATAGCGCTCCGACCACTCGGCCAACTGCTTGTCGAAGGTGTTGCGCTGGGTGAAGAAATAGCGCAGGACAATGCCCCGGGCGGCGAGTTTCCGCGTCGCCTCCACGTCGAACGCCCCCCAGGGACGCAGCTCCTCGGCCGCTTTTTCCAGCCGCCCGATCTCGGCGTTGAGCGTCGCGGCCTCGCGGTGCGCGGCGGCGTAATGCGCATAGGCCTCCTCGCCCGAAGCGAACGGCGCGGCGGCAGCGTCGCAGCGCTCCCCGGCGCGGAAGTTCTTCAGGAACTCCGCGGCCTTCGCAAGGCTCTCGATGTCCAGCAGCAACTGGCGGTCCTCCTCGGAGGGTTCCCAACCCGCGGTGGTGATGTCCACCAGCCCGAGGCCGCGCAGCTTCTCGACGAAATCCTCACTCTGCGCCGCAAAGAGCACAAAGTTGTATTTTGACATTCTGGCTATCATAACATCGCGCCCTCCCCGGCGGCCTGCTGCTTGGTTTTCACGATCTTCTGGGCCGACTTGGAGAGGTTCTCCTCGTCCTCCATGAAGCGTTTGATCTTACGTATGGCGTCCTCGTACCCGGGTATCTGAACCTTTTCGTACAAGTTCACCTTTTGAGTGGTTTTGCGGCGCGCATGGTCCAGCAGTTCCATCTTCCGGTTGTAGACCTCGAACTCGATCCCCAGCTGCGCCATGCGCTTGAGGATGCCGACTCCGTCGGCGAACCACACCGGCGAGGAGAACAGATCGTAGGGTTTCTCCTCGAATTTCACTTCCTGCAGGACGGGCGTGCGCACACCCGCGATTTTCTGGACCGACAAATCGACGTCGGCAATGCGCAGGAGGTCACAATCAAACTCTCCCCAGAGCGACACCATGTAGTCGTACTCGGCCTTCAGAGCGTCGAGCCGACGACGGTAGTCGCTTGCGGAGTCCTTCGCCTTCTTCACTTCGGAGCGCAGGGCCGACTCCTTACTTTTGATCGTAGGGAGGGCCTTCTGGCGCATTTTCAGCTGTTTGCCGAGTTCGCCCAGCGAGGTCTTGTTATATTGGAATTTGATTGCCATTGCGCGTTACGCCTCCTTCCAGTATTTTTGGATAAGTTCCTCCTTGATGGCGACCTCCTCCCGGGTGAAGTACTTGGCGAAAAGCCCCCATGCGGTGTCGAGCATCTGGTTGATCTCGATATTGATATCAATGGCCAGCAGTTTCTCCGAGTAGTCGAAGGCGAACTTCAGGGTGCGCTCGTCGTAGTCCGAGAGGTCGAAGCCGTTCTCCAGCTTGGTTTTGGCGTTGGCCGCGTCGGCGTAGAGGCGCACGCAGGCGTTCATCACCTGCGGATGGTCCTCGCGGGTCTTCTTGCCGATGACGAGCTGTTTCAGACGCGACAGCGAACGGAACGGGTCGACGATCACCTTGCCCGTGTCGGAGTCGTTGCGCAGGAACAGCTGGCCCTCGGTGATGTAACCCGTATTGTCGGGGATGGCATGCGTGATGTCGCCGCCCGAAAGCGTCGTCACGGCGATGATCGTGATCGAACCGCCGTTGGGCAGCTGCACGGCCTTTTCGTAGATCTTCGCAAGGTCCGAATACAGCGAACCGGGCATCGAGTCCTTCGACGGAATCTGGTCCATGCGGTTCGACACGATGGCCAGGGCATCGGCGTACAAGGTCATGTCCGTGAGCAGCACCAGCACCTTCTCGCCCTTGTCGACGGCGAAGTACTCGGCGGCGGTAAGCGCCATGTCGGGAACGAGCAGACGCTCCACGGGCGGATTCTCGGTCGTGTTGACGAACGACACGATGCGGTCGAGCGCGCCGGCGTTCTCGAAGACCGACTTGAAGTACAGAAAGTCGTCGTTCGTAAGGCCCATGCCGCCCAGGATGATCTTGTCGGCCTTGGCGCGCAGGGCCACGTTGGCCATCACGGCGTTGTAGGGCTGGTCGGGGTCGGCGAAGAAGGGGATCTTCTGCCCCGTCACGATCGTATTGTTCAGGTCGATGCCGGCGATGCCCGTGGCAATCAGCTCCGAAGGCTGGATGCGCCGGAAGGGATTCACCGTCGGACCGCCGATCTCGCGGGCCTCGCCCTCGATGATCTCGCCGCCCTCGAGCGGTTCGCCGTAGGCGTTGAAGAAACGCCCCGCGAGGTTGTCCGAAACGCGCAGCTTGGGAGGCTCGCCGTGGAAGACGACCTCGGAGTCGGTGGACAGGCCCTCGGTTCCGGCGAAAATCTGCAACGTGACGTTCTCGCCCATAATCTTCACCACCTGCGCCAGCTTGCCGCCGACGGTGGCCAGTTCGTCGTTGCCGACGCCCGTGGCGCGGAGCGTCACGGTAGCCTTGGTGATGTTGTCAATCTTGGTATATATCTTCTGAAATGCTCGTGTTGTCATAATTTCTCCCGCTTATTTGGATTGTTCACTCACATACTGCTCGATCTGCTTCCGGTAACCCTCGAACTTCTCCGACTTCCACTCCGAATAGTTCATCTGGCGGAAGAGGTTGATCAGCCCCTTGAAGAACTGCGAGCAGGCCTCGAAATCGGCGAACGCAAATTCCTGGTTGCAGATGCCCAACACCATCTTGTACATCATCTGCTGGCGTTCCATCGGGCAGTTGGCGTCGATGTCATCGAAGGCGTCCTGCTGCAGGATGACGAAGTCGATCAGCTCCGATTTCCAGAACCGTTCGTGGTACTCCACGGGAACGCCGTCGTCGCCCAGAATGTTGATCTGGTCGTTGGCCTCCTTGCCGCGCTGCACGATGGTCTTGCCCGCGTAGACCTGGTCCACCCAGTCCTTCTCGATGTGCTCGTCGAGGTATTCGCGGATTTCGGGGTATTCGAGGTATTTCGAGTAGGACTCCAGCGGGTCGATGGCCGGATAGCGCTTCGAGTCGGCGCGGCCCTGCGAAAGGGCGTAGAAACAACGCGCGGCCTTCTTCGTCGATTCGGTCACCGGCTCCTTGAGGTTACCGCCCGCAGGCGACACCGTGCCGAGGAACGTCACCGATCCGGTCTGGCCGCCGACGAGTTTCACCAGTCCCGCACGCGAGTAGAAGTTCGAGATGATCGCCGAAAGGTCCATCGGGAAGGCGTCCTGGCCGGGAAGCTCCTCCAGACGGTTCGACATCTCGCGCAGCGCCTGCGCCCAGCGCGACGTCGAGTCGGCCATCACGAGCACCTTGAGGCCCATCGAGCGGTAGTATTCGCCGATGGTCATACCCGTATAGACCGACGCCTCACGCGCGGCGACGGGCATGTTCGACGTGTTGCAGATGATGATCGTGCGCTCCATGAGCGTATGGCCCGTATGCGGGTCGATCAGCTCGGGGAACTCCTTGAAGATTTCGACCACCTCGTTGGCGCGCTCGCCGCACGCCACCATGATGATCACGTCGGCGTCGGCCTGCTTCGAAATGGCGTGCTGGAGCACGGTCTTGCCCGCGCCGAAAGGCCCCGGGATAAAGCCCGTACCGCCCTCGGCCATCGGGTTGAAGGTGTCGATCGGACGCACGCCGGTCTCCATGATGCGCGACGGGCGGGGTTTCTCCGTATAGCAGCGCACGGCCTGCTTCACGGGCCATTTCTGCACCATCGTCACCTCGTGGTCGCGGCCTTCGGCGTCGGTCAGGACTGCCATCGTGTCAGTGATCTTGTATTTGCCCGCCTCGGCGACGCTCTTGACCGTATAGCTGTCCGTCATCGTGAAGGGAACCATGATCTTGTGCATCACCCACTGCTCCTTCACCTCGCCCAGCCACGACGCCGCCGTGACCTTGTCGCCGGCCTTGGCCAGCGGCGAAAATTCCCACTCGGCATCGTAGTCGACCGGATCGGTGATCGAACCGCGGGCGATGAACAGACCGTCCATCTTTTCGAGGTCGTTCTGAAGACCGTCGTAGTTGCGCGACAAAAGGCCCGGAGCCAGCGTGACTTCGAGCATGTGACCCTCGAATTCGACCCGGTCGCCGATCTTCAGACCGCGGGTGCTGTCAAAAACCTGGACATAGGCCGCGTCGCCTATGACCTTGATGACCTCGGCCATCATTTTGGTATCGCCCGTCCAGACATAGCAGATCTCGTTCTGACCCACGGGTCCGTCGGCCTTGACGATCACGATGTTGGAGATGATACCGTTTACACGTCCTGTAGTTTTCATTGTATGTTTTTATTGTTTATTCCTTATTAATCAGCTCCTTGCCGTCCAGTTCGGCAAGCAGGCGGGCGAACATCTCGCGGCCGCGCGCAGCGTCGAGCAGCGTCCAGCGGGCGACGATGTTGATCCGCACCAGGTAGGAAAGGATGGCGTTGACGTCGAAATAGTCGAAGGTCGCCAGCTCCGCAGCTTCGTTCCAGCGGATCAGGTCGATCTTGTGCTCCTTCTCCACGAGGTTGGCCTCGTCGTTCACCGCCACGATCACCGCGTCGATATAGGGAAGTTCGCCCCGAAGCCCGAAATCGGCCGCAGAACTGCGCTGCAACTGTTCGGCGACATCGCCGCCGCCCACGACGACCTCCTCGACCGCACGCCCTGCGGCGCGCGCCGTGACGGCCGCCGAAACGTTGCGCAGGTTCCGGTCGAAAGCGGACCACTCGCGCAGGAAGCGGCTCCCGGCCTTTCCGCAGGCGGCGTAGTAGGCCCCGAACAGCTCCTTCTCGAAACGCCGCGACGTGTCGACCGTCTCGGCGTCCTCGCCCTCGGGATCGGCATAGGCCCTCACCACGCGGGCAACCGCCTCGGGAAGCCGCTTCGGAGCTTTCAGCTCCTCCGCCAGCTCCTCGCGCGTGAAGTTGCCCAGCGGATTGTGCGCCGAGCGCCCTGCGCGCAGGGCGGCGATATTCTCACAGTCGTAGTAGCCGTACAGGAGCCGCACCTCGCGGGCGTCGCCGCGGTTCACCTCCTCCAGAATCCCGGAGACGATGGCCCGGGCGTCGAAGCCCTTGGTGTCGGCGTCGAGCGCGTACTCCTTCAGGGAGGCTACCAGACAATAATATTGGGTCGCAAACATGCCTTACGCCTTGAACAACAGTTGGAACACCTTGTCGCGCAGGTACTCTGCCAACAGCGCTTCGATGTCGGCGTCGGCGAACGAAATGTAGTAGCCGCCCTCCTTGGCGCCCACCTTGAAGCCGGTCTTCACCTCCTTCGACCAGCCCACCTCGACACCGGCGGCGAGCAGCTCCTTCGCACTCTCCTCGAACGCCGCGTCGAGCTTCTTGCGCTCGCCCTCGGGCAGCAGGGCCTGCAATTCGACCTTGCCCGAATCGGAACCGTTCCAGTTTTTAGCTACGGCGACGAGCATCTCCTTGATGAACGCCGGGTCCACGACGGCCTCCTTCACGCCCCGGGCCGTAGCCTTGGCGATGATCAGCGAGGCGATCTCCGACTTGATTCTGCCGACGGCCTGCTTGCCGGCCAGCGAAATCTCGGTCATGGTGTTCTTCGAAACGTCCTCGGCCTTGGCCTCCGCCTTTTTGACGATCTCTTCGGCCTCGGCGCGGGCCTCGGCGACGATCTTCCGGGCCTCGGCCTTGGCGTCGGCCACCAGCTTGTCGGCCTCGGCGCGCCCTTTCTCCAGCCCCTCGTCGTAGAGCTTCTGCGTCAACTGTTGAAGTTTGTTTTCCATAGCGTTATTTAGTTTTGATTATTGTTTTTCGGTTTTAACGCACAAATATAAAAAAGATTATCTACAATCGGGGATACTGAACAGCAATTTATCCTATTTTGACAAATTTCCGGCACAAATGGAGCAGATGTATAACCGCAGGCCCGCCGCACCGCAATGGCGGCCGCCGCAGGCCCGGGACATGCCCCGGAACTGATCGCCAAAGAGGTTGCGTTCGACAACGGACAGATCCGCAAGGGCGGAAACACGCTGACGATAGAGGCCATCGCCCCGGCTCCCGGATTCACGGAGTGTTTCTTCGGACTCGACAAACTGGTCCTGCATCTGCAATAAGGAGAGTCCGGCTTCGGCGCGACACGATCCGGGCCGGCCGGGAGATACAAACGCATTCCCCGGCCGGCCCGGACAAGACGGGCGAAAGACACCCGCAAAACCTTAAACCTATTGGTGCTGGGGGCGCAGAAGATCCTGCACCACCTTCACCGGAGAGAATGTCGTGACGGGAACGTCGACGAAGACCGTGTTCCACTTCGCCATCGCACCGTTCCAGAGTCCCGGAAGCTCCTGCGCGCGCAGATCGCGGCCGCCGGAGGATTTCGACGAGATGAATCCCGTCGCGGGATCGGTGTACCGGCGCAGGTCGAACTTGCACCCCTTCGAATCGCGCACGCCGCAGACGAGGTCCACCGGATTGAAGTGCGTGGCCGACTGCATCAGCGGCAGGTCGTCGGGCGCGATCTGGCTCGACTCGGCGATCTGAAGCGACTCCGTGCCGTCGGGGTTCCCGACCCAGAACGGGCCGCCGCCCGGCTCGCCCTCGTTGCGGACCATGCCGCAGACGCGGATCGGACGGTCCAGCACGGCGCGCAGCAGCGCCGAATCGTACTCGGCGGGGAGTTTCACGCAGAGCTGTTTTTCGATGAATTCGGCGATGGGTTCCAGCTCGGCGCCGCCCACTTCGAGGGCCTTGAGGTACTCGAAGGCGCGCCCCTGGAGGTCGAGCAGAACCCCCGCAAGCACCTTTTTATAACGGACCGTGTCCCCGCGGCGGGCATCGGTCGTCACGTTGTCGATGTTCTTGATGAAGATCAGGTCGGCGTCGATCTCGTTCAGGTTTTCGATCAGCGCCCCGTGGCCCGCGGGACGGAACAGCAGCGTGCCGTCGTCCTGCCGGAAAGGCGTGTTGTCGGGATTCACGGCGAGGGTGTCGGTCGAAGGTTTCTGCACCGAGAACGAGATCTCGTAACGGACGCCGAATCGCTTTTCATAAAAGGGGACCTTTGCGGCGAGCAGCTCCTCGAAGCCCGCGACGTGCTCGGGCGAGACGGTGAAATGGATGCGCACGACGCCTCCGGCCGCGGCGTAGGCCGCCCCTTCGACCAGGTGCTCCTCGACGGCCTTGCGCGCCCCCTCGGGATAGGCGTGGAAGGTGACCAGGCCCTTGGGCTTGCGGCCGTAGTTCAGCCCGTCGCCGACGATGGCATTCACGATCGCACGGTCGTCGGCCCCGGCGGGCAGCACGGCGCGAAGTTCGGGCCAGAAGGCGAACTTCCCGATATTTTCCAGCAGCGTGTCGATGCCCTTGCCGCGTTTGCCGTCGTTGACGAACTCGAACAGCTCCTTGAACATGCGCGTGGCGGCCCCCGAAGCGGGCACGAACTTCACCACCCCCAGTCCGGCAGACTCTTTTTCATAGCGTTCCACGGCGGCATCGGCCTCCGCCGCGCCGACAACCAGCACGCCGTCGCCCGGCGATGCGGCCCGCACGACATTCAGGAAAGGGAATCCGCGGCGGAAATTCTCCAGCTGGGTCTCCGCCAGTTCGGGTGTCAGGCCATGATCGGCAATCTGTTTCAAATCTTCCTGTGTAAACATAGGTTTCGTCTATTTTGTTTTTAATTTGCAATCGGCCGCACGGCAACTGTTGCAACAGCTGTCACGGACAAACAATCCGTCACACCGAACTGCAACAGCAGAAACGGCACATGTCTCTGCGCCGCAAGCCCCGCCCGAGGGGGGGGGCAGGCTTGTAAACGCAGCCACAGGCTGCGGGAAACAGCATCCGGATCCCGCAACAAAGGAAACAATAGCCTGCCGCGATTTCAAAGTTACTAAATAATTTCTAACTTTGCATACCATGATTCGAGAATTTCACCAAATCAGCCTGCGCGGGCGCAACAGTTTCGGCGTCGACCAGCGGGCCTCGCGCCTCGTAGAATTCGAAACCGCCGAGGATCTGCGCACGTTTTTCGCCGCGGGGATTCCCGGACGGTGGACGGTGCTCGCCGGAGGCAACAACATCCTCTTCACCGAGGATTACGACGGCGTGCTGCTGACCCCCGCGGCCCGGCAGATCGCCCTTGTGAGCGACGACGGCGACGAAGTCCGACTGCGCGTCGACGCGGGCGTCGAGTGGGACGACCTGGTGGAATGGGCCGTCCAGCGCGGCCTGTGGGGCATCGAAAACCTCTCGCTGATCCCCGGCAAGGCGGGGGCCGCCCCGGTGCAGAACATCGGAGCCTACGGCTGCGAAGCGAAGGACGCGATCCGCCGGGTCGAAATGTACTGCGTCGAGACAGGCACGGTGCTGACGCTCGACGCCGCGCACTGCGGTTTCGGCTACCGCGAAAGCGTCTTCAAACACGACCTGAAAGGCCGGGTAATCATCACCGCCGTCGAGATCGCACTCTCGCACACGCCCCGGCCCCGGCTGGGTTACGGCGACGTGGAGCGCGAGGTCGAAGCCCGCGGAGGCGCTACGCTGCGCAACATCCGCGAGGCGATCTGCTCGATCCGCCGCGCGAAGCTCCCCGACCCGGCCGTGCTGGGCAATGCGGGCAGTTTCTTCAAAAACCCCGTCGTGGAGGCTTCGGTCGCCGAAAACCTGCTGAAAGCATATCCCGAGATGCCGCACTACCCCGCTCCCGAAGGCCGCGTGAAGCTGGCCGCAGGGTGGCTGATCGACCGGGCCGGGATGAAAGGTCACCGCGCGGGGAACGTGGGGGTCCACGAGCGGCAGGCGCTGGTGATCGTCAACCACGGCGGCGCCACGGGCGGCGAGGTGATCGCATTCGCCCGCACGGTGCAGGCCCGGGTCCGCGAGAAATTCGGCATCGAAATAGATACGGAGGTGAACATATTATGAATCTTTTGGACTCTTTTCAACGCTACATCGACGAGAACGACCTCGCCACGCACGACGACCGCATCCTGCTCACCGTCTCGGGCGGCGTGGACTCGATGGTCATGCTCTCGCTGTTCACCCGCTGCGGCTACCGGGTGGGCGTCGCCCACTGCAATTTCCAGCTGCGCGGCGCGGAGAGCGACGAGGACGAAGTGCTGGTGGAGGACGAAGCGAAAAAATACGGCGCGGCGTTCTACAACAGGCGTTTCGAGACCAAGGCCGAGATGGAGCGCACGGGCGAGTCGATGGAGATGGCGGCCCGGCGGCTGCGCTACGCGTGGTTCGACGCCCTGAGCCGCGAACACGGCTACACGGCCATCGCCATCGCCCACCATGCCGACGACTCGATCGAGACCTTTTTCATCAACCTGCTGCGCGGAACCGGGCTGCGGGGGCTGACGGGAATCTCGACCCAGGTCGGAAAGGTGATCCGCCCGCTGCTGTTCGCATCGCGCAAGGAAATCCTCGAATACGCCGTCCAGAACCGCATTCCCTTCCGGGAGGATTCGTCCAACCGGTCGACCAAATACCTGCGCAACAAGATCCGGCTGGGGCTGATCCCCCGCATCCGCGAAATCAACCCCAAGTTCACGAGCCTGATGAGCCGCAACCTCGCGCGCCTGACCGACGCCCAGCTGTTCATCAACCACGGCATCGAACGCATCCGCTCGGAGGCCGTCACCTCGGACACGGGGATCGACACGATCCATCTCGACCGCCTCGATCCAGCCTTTCCGCAGGGATTCGTGATCTACGAACTGTTGAGTTCGGGCTACGGATTCAAGGGCGACGTGATCGACGCGCTGTGCCACTCGCTCGAACAGGACGCCACGGGACGGCGGTTCTACGCCCGCGAAAGGGTGGCCTCGATCGACCGCGGAAAGATCGTCATAGCGCCGATAGCCCCCGACGACGCGTGTCTGACGACGGTGCGCAAAGGCGCCCCGCGCAGCTACTGCGGCAACTCGGTCCTCTACTACGAATACTGCGACATCGACACGATCAAGAATTTCGGCGTTCCCGAGAATATCGCGCAGATAGACGCCGACCGCCTGCAATTCCCGCTCACGCTGCGCCGCTGGCGCGACGGCGACTGGTTCGTGCCGTTCGGCATGACGGGCCGCAAAAAGGTGTCGGACTTCCTCGTCGACGCCAAGGTCTCCGTGGCCGAGAAGCAGCGGCAGTTCGTGCTGCTGTCGGGCGACGAGATCGTCTGGCTCGTCGGACGCCGCATCGACGACCGCTACCGCCTTACGCCCGGCACGGAAAACGTGTTGCGCATCACCAAAGAAATCGTTTAAAATGGCAAAGAGCGCTCTGAAATTCAAGGATTCCGTCGCCCAGTACGAGCGAATCGCGGCAGAGGTCGCGGCCCGCCGGTTTTCCGGCATCTACCTGCTGATGGGCGAGGAGAGCTACTTCATCGACGCACTCTCGGACCAGCTGGCCGCGACGATCCTCGACGAGGCCGCGCGGGCCTTCAATCAGATCACCGTCTACGGGCGCGACTCCGAGGCGGGGCAGGTGATCAACCTCTGCCGCCAGATGCCGATGATGGGACAATACCAGGTGGTGATCCTCAAGGAGGCGCAGCAGCTCAAGGGGCTGGACAAGCTCGCGCTCTACACGCAGAAGCCCTCGCCGACGACCATTCTCGTGATCTGCCACAAGGAGAAGAACGCCGACAAACGCTCGGCCTTCTACAAGGGCTGTGCGGCGAACGGCACGGTGCTGGAATCGGTGCGCCCGCGCGACTACGAGATCGCGGCGTGGTTACAGCAGTTCATCCGGCAGAAAGGATTCACGATCGACCCCAAGGCGCTGTCGATGCTGACCGACCATTTGGGAACCGACATCGCGAAGATCTCCAACGAAATCCGGAAACTCACCGTCTCGCTGCCCGAGGGCACGCAGCGCATCACCGACACCGACATCGAGGCCAACATCGGCATTTCGAAGGATTTCAACAACTTCGAACTCTGCAAGGCGGTCGTCACGCGGGATATGGCCCGCGCGCTGATGATCGCCGAGCACTTCGCCCGCAACCCCAAGGACAACCCGTTGCTCTTGACCGTCATGGCGCTGTTCGGGCAGTTCAAGGAGCTGTTCGTGGTCAACTACCTGCGCTGGCTCGCACGCCACAAAGGACGGCCCTTTCCGCCGGACACGGAACTGATGCGCATCCTGCGCAAGAACAACACGTTCGTCATCGGCGAGATCAAGCAGAACGCCGCCGGATGGGACAACCGCAAGGTGTTCAACATCCTCGGGCTGCTGCGCGAATACGACGCCAAGAGCAAGGGACTGGGTGCGGGCGGCGCGTCGGACGGCGAACTGCTGCGCGAACTGCTGCTGAAAATCTTTCTGCTTTGACCGGTCTCTACCTATACCAGACCGTGCATCTGGCCCGGGGCCGCGCGCGCAACGTCGCCGGACACATCGCCGTGCTCGACGCCGCGTCACGCGAACTGTTCGGACGCCCCTACGCCCCCGCCGCAGAGCGGCTCGCGAAGCGTATCGAGACGCTCTCCGCCGCGGAACGCTATCCGGCGGGCGTGTCGGGCTTCGTGCGCATCGAACTGGACCCCGACGGCACGGAACGTCTGCTCCCGGCAGGGGTGTCGCTCTACGACGGCTACGCCTTCCGGAGCCTTCAGCCCGAAGCCGTGACCGTCGGATACGACCTGACGCTCTCCGAGGCTCCGACTTCCGCGCGCGAGGCCGCAGCGCAGCTGGCCCGCAGGCTGGCCGAACGGCGCGGGGCGGAAGTCGCCGTGCGCTGCGACAGCGCGGGAATTCTCCGCTCGGCCGACGACGCGCCGCTGCTGGCCATCGCCGGCCGCACCGTCCTGACGGCCCCCGGTCCCGCAAGCGTCGAACGCCGCCTGGCCATGCTGGCCGTTCGGGCCGCAGGGCTGGAACTGCGCGAAGAGGCCTTCGGACGCGCCGACCTGCCCTCGCTCGACGAACTTTTCTTCGCCGACCACCGGGGCGTCACCTCGCTTTCGCGCTGCGACGGGCTGCCGCTGATGACCTTCGTCGCCGAACGCATCGCCGAAGCGATGGAGGGTCTTTTTCCGAAAAAATAGAAACCGGACCGGACGCAACCGTCTTATCTTTCGGGGAACCAAAACCCGAAAATCGTGAAAAAATACCTCTTTGCGTATGCGGTTCTTGCAACCGCACTGCTGTTTTTCACCTGCCGCCATTACCGCGCCGAGAACCGGCGGCTGGTCGAAAACCAGACGGCCCTGACGGCCGACGTCACCCGTTACCGCACACGGCTGGGCGCGGAGGCGGCCTCGGTGCAGGCCCTCCGGCTGCGGTGCGGGGAGTTCGAAACGCTGCGCGCGGCCGACGCCGAGCAGATCCGGCGCCTCGGCATCCGGCTCCGCAGGCTCGAAGCCGCCGCCAAGGCCGTCGCCGTCACCGACGCCGAAATCCGCACCCCGCTGCGCGACACCGTCGTCGTCCGGATACACGACACGCTCCCCGTGCGCGACACCGTCCGGATGTTCCGCTGGCGCGACCCGTGGATTTCGGTCGAAGGACGCATCGGCCGCGACTCGGCCGCCTGCCGCATCCGCAGCGTCGACACCCTGCGCCAGGCGGTCCACCGCATCCCGCGCCGTTTCCTCTTCATCCGCTGGGGCACGAAGGCCCTCCGGCAGGAGATCGTCTCGACCAATCCCCACACACGGATCGTCTATGCGGAGTACGTGAAAATCGAACGCTGAAAAATTTTCCGCAAAAATCCGGCTGTCCCGTAGGGGTCGGCCGGATTTTTCGTGTCACAATAGAAACGACAGCAAACCATGAATCCGGACAACCATACCTGGGACCTTCTGGTCGGCGCCCTCAAAGGCACGCTCGGCGAGGCCGAACAGCGCGAATTCGACCGATGGGCCGCCGAAGCGGAAAACCGCCGCTTCTACAACAACCTGACCCGCGTATGGCGCGAAATACAGCAGCGGGCCGCGGCTTACGAGCCGGACCGCGACCGGCTGTGGCGGCAGTTGCAGCAACGGATCGGAACCTACGAAATTCCGCATGCGGACCAGCTCCCGAAACGTCGCCGGAGCCACCTGCTGCAAATGGCCATAGCTGTCGCCGCGGCAGTCGCCGTGACCCTTTTCGCAACCCGCACCGACCTCTTCCGTTCCGCCGCAGAGACGGCGGAACAGCGGCTCTGCGCCTTCGAAGGCAAGTCGCAGGCCCGGCTGGCCGACGGCTCGACGGTCTGGCTCCACGGCGGATCGACGCTCACCTACGACGCCCGTTTCGCCGCCGGGGAACGCCGCGTGAAACTCCGCGGCGAAGGGTTCTTCGAGGTGGCCAAAGACTCCGAACGCCCCTTCACCGTCGAGGTCGAAGGGCTGAAAATAAACGTCCACGGCACGAAATTCAACGTCCGCACCGCGGCCGACCGCTGCGTGTCGGTCTCGCTGGTCGAAGGCTCGGTGTCGCTCGACACCGGGCGCGGCAGCCGCAGACTGCTGCGTCCCGGAGAGATCGCCTGCTACGACCCCGACACGCGCAAAGTGGTCATCGGTCGCGGCAACGTGGCGATGGAATCCTGCTGGGCCGCGGGAAAACTCGCGTTCGAACGGCAGTCGCTGGGCGAAATCTGTCACTACATGGCGCGCTGGTACGACACCGAAATCCACATCACCCCGGCCCTCGCACACAACTACGCCTACACGTTCACCATTACCGACGAACCGCTCGAAGAGATCCTGCGCATCATGAGCCGCATCAACCCCATCGCCTACACGTTCGCCGAAGACAACACCGTCACGATTTCTGAACTCGAATAAACCCTGCATTACGACCTTTAAAAACCCGATTGCCTATGAAGCGATAAACCGACCCCCTACCCGACCTTACCGCAGCGGCCCATGACCAATGCCGCCGCAAACTTTCCACAAACTTAAAATTTCAACCATGATGCACTTCAGACTATTTGCAATCCTCTTGCTGCTGGTCGCAGGCAGTACGACGGTTGTATCCGGCCAGACGCAGCAGGAACCGGCGCTCGACATGGAGTTCACGGACATCCCGCTTTCGGAGGCCATATCCCGTATCGAGAAGAACACCCGCTACACGTTCTTCTACGACGCCAAGCAGACCGACCTCTCCCAACGCGTGAGCCTCAAGGCGAAGCGAATGCCGATTTCAGCCGCCTTGAAGGAAATGCTCGCCCCGACAGGGCTGAACTTCACCATCACCGAACGCCAGATCGCCCTGATCCCGGCCCGCAAGGCCGCGGCCCGGCAGCGCACGATCGCAGGCGTCGTCAACGACTCGTCCGAAACGCCGCTGGCGGGCGTGGCCGTCACGCTCGTGGGCGACAATACCCGCGGTGCGGTAACGGAAGCCAACGGCAGCTTCTCGCTCACGGTCCCCGACGCCGACATAACGCTCAACTTCACCTATCTGGGCTACGTGAGCAAGAAAGTCGCCGTCCCCGCCACGCAGAACAACGTGAAGGTGTTCCTTACGGAGGACGCCGTGAAGATGGAGGATGTGGTGGTCGTGGGTTACGGAACCCAGAAAAAGGTGAACCTCACGGGCGCCATCGCCACAGTGGACGAAAAACAGCTGCAGAACCGGTCGGCGCCTTCGGTGGCCCACATGCTGCAAGGCTCCGTCCCGGGACTCACGGTCTCGACTTCGTCGGGACGCCCGGGCAATCCGGCCAGCCTCAACATCCGCGGCATCACCTCGATCAACGGCGGTTCGCCGCTGGTGCTGGTCGACGGCGCCGAAGGCGACCTGATGAAGATCAACCCCAACGACGTGGCCTCGATCTCGGTGGTCAAGGACGCTTCGGCGGCGGCCATCTACGGCGCCCGTGCGGCATTCGGCGTGGTGCTCGTGACGACCAAGAGCGGCGACTCCTCGGGCAAGACCCGCATTTCGTACAGCGGCCGCTGGGGCTGGAACGAACCCACCACCTCGACCGACTACGAGACCCGCGGCTACTACTCGGTCTACCTCAACGACCTCTTCTATCGTTCGTACGCAGGCGTCAACTACTCGCGCTACACCGAACAGGACATGTTGGAGTTGTGGGCGCGCCGCAACGACCGCACGGAGCATCCCGACCGCCCGTGGGTCAAGATCGACCAGCGCGACGGCCGCGACACCTATGTCTATTACGGCAACACCGACTGGTATCACTACCTGTTCAAGGACGAGCACCCGAACACGAGCCACAGCATCTCGCTCTCGGGAGGCAACGACCGTGTGGACTATCTGCTCTCGGGCAGCTATTACAGCGAGGAGGGACTTTTCCGCCAGCATCCCGACAAGCTCCAGAAGATCACATTCCGGTCGAAAATCACCTTCGACATCAACAAGTGGCTGAAGGTGAGCAACAACACCAGCTACTACAACTACAAGTACTTCTACCCCGGCCCGGGCGTTGTCAATACGGCCTTCTCGTTGAGCACCGTACACGCATTGGCTTCGTTCGTCCCCGTCAACCCCGACGGTACGAACGTCTACAACACGTCGTTCTCAAACTACGCGATGATGGACGGACTGCCCACGATCCTCAATAAAGACGGCCACACCAACGATGACCATACGGACAACATGTCGACCACGACGGAGCTGACCTGGACCCCGGTCAAAGGACTGGAGATCAAGGGTAACTTCACCTACATGTTCAACACCACGCGCTACACCAACCGTCAGGTCAACACCGAGTACTCGCAGTATCCGGGCGAAATAAATACAATCACGACCGGAAGGATGGAGGACAAACTCTCTGAACAGAGCATGACCCACACCTACTATCAGGCCAACCTCTACGGCACGTTCGAACGCACCTTCGCCCGGGACCACAACTTCAAGGCGATGGTCGGCTTCAACTGGGAGACCAAATTCCTCAAGGACGTGGCCGCAACGGGTTACAACCTGCTCTCCGAAACGCTCAACGACCTGAACCTCGTGGGCCAGGGCGCCGACGGCGAAAAACGCATGGAGGTAGGCGGCGGTCAGAACGAATACGCCCTGATGGGCTTCTTCGGCCGTCTGAACTACGACTACAAGGGCAAATACCTCGTCGAGGCGAGCGGCCGCTACGACGGCACGTCGCGCTTCAAGCGCGGGCAGCGCTGGGGCTTCTTCCCCTCGTTCTCGCTGGGATGGCGCGTCTCGGAAGAGGCCTTCTTCGACGGCATCCGCGACCAGTTCAACAACCTCAAACTGCGCTTCTCGTACGGCCAACTGGGCAACCAGAACGTCGGCTATTACGACTATATCCGCAAAATCTCGATCGGAAGTCAAAACTACCTGTTCGGCGGCGACAAGCCCACCACGGCGACCATCTCGGCCCCGGTGGCTTCCGACCTCTCGTGGGAGCGGAGCATCCACAAGAACCTCGGCGTGGACATGAGTTTCCTGAACAACCGCCTGGCCTTCTCCGCCGACTTCTACATCCGCGACACGAAGGACATGCTCACCGCAGGCATCGCCCTGCCGGCCACCTACGGCGCCGCCTCACCGAAAACGAACAGCGCCGACCTGCGCACCAAGGGCTACGAGCTCTCGCTCAACTGGCGCGACGAGTTCCAGCTGCTGCGCCGTCCGTTCTCGTACAGCGTGACGCTGACCTTCAACGACTACGTTTCGAACATCACCAAGTTCGACAACCCGGACCGTTCCTTCGCCAAGAAATACTACGAAGGCATGCGCTGGGGCGAAATCTGGGGTTACCGCATCGACGGACTGTTCGCCTCGGACGAGGAAGCCCGCAACTACCCCGTCGACCAGACGACCGTGAACGAGATCATCAACGCCTCGGCAGGAGCCGACAAGGGACTGCGCGCCGGCGACCTGAAATTCCTCGATCTGGACGACAACAACGTAATCTCCATCGGCAAAAACACCGTCGACGATCCGGGCGACCGCGAAATCATCGGCAACAACCAGCCGCGCTACCACTACGGCGCCACGCTGGCGCTGCAATGGGCAGGCATCGACTTCTCGATCTTCTTCCAGGGAATCGGCCGCCAGGACTGGTACCCGACCTCCAACGCAATGGCCTTCTGGGGTCCCTACGCACGTCCCTACGCCACCTACCTCCCCAAGAACTTCCACACGCAGATCTGGTCGGAGGAGAATCCGAACTCCTATTTCCCCCGTCCGCGCGGCTACACGGCCCTGCAGGGAACCAACCGCGAGCTGACTGCCGTCAACGACCGCTACCTGCAGAACATCGGCTACTGCCGTCTGAAAAACCTCACGGTGGGCTACACGCTGCCCAGGCAATGGACCCGCAAGGCGCTGATCGAGAGCCTGCGCATCTACTTCACGGGCGAAAACCTCTTTACCTGGTCGGGCATCCGCTCGGATTACATCGACCCCGAAATGGCCGCCACGAACGGCGAGTTGCGTCTCTACCCCTGGCAGCGGACCTACATGTTCGGCGTGGACGTCACCTTCTAACCGCTTAAATGAGAAGAGTTATGAAAAAGATTCTATCGATACTGACCGTAGGCTGCGCCCTGACGCTTTCGTCGTGCGAAGACTGGCTCGACAAATATCCGCTGGCGCAGATGTCGCCCGAGACCTTCTTCTCGAACGAAAACGAGTTGCAGGCCTTCAGCAACACCTTTTACACGATCTTCCCCGGCGACGGCCTTTACAACGAAGGCTACGACAACATCGTGAAGAACGAACTCGCCGCCGAAATGCGCGACGGCCGCACGATTCCCGCCTCGGGCGGCGGCTGGACATGGTCCTACCTGCGCGAGGTCAATACCCTGCTCGAATACTCGGGCAACTGCAAGGACACCGACGTGCGCAATCATTACGACGCCGTGGCCCGTTTCTTCCGCGCCTACTTCTATTTCGAGAAGGTGAAGCGCTTCGGCGACGTGCCCTGGTACGCGAAGCCCCTCGGATCGGCCGACCCCGAGCTGAAGCGTCCCCGCGACTCGCGCGAATTCGTCATGCAGCGCATGATCGAGGACATCGACTTCGCCATCCGCTATCTGCCGACCGAACGCGATCTCTACCGCGTGACGAAATGGACGGCGCTGGCGTTCAAGTCGCGCTTCTGCCTCTTCGAAGGCACGTTCCGCAAGTACCACGGCATCGACGGCTACGAAAACGACTGGAAATGGTATCTCGAACAGGCCGCCGCCGCAGCCGAGGAGTTCATCACCAACAGCGGCTATTCGCTCTACACCGCGACCGGACCGGCCACCAGCTACCGCGACCTGTTCGCCTCGGAGAACGCGCAGAGCGTCGAGGTCATCCTCGCCCGCGACTACAACAAAGCACTGAACGTCTTCCATAACTCGAATTTCTATACGCTGGCACAGTCGTTCGGCAAACCGGGCATGACGCGCAAGATCGTCGACAGCTACCTGATGGCCGACGGTTCGCGATTCACGGACAAGGCCGGCTGGGAAACCATGGAGTTCAAGCAGCAGTGTTCGAACCGCGACCCGCGCCTGGCCCAGACCATCCGCACGCCGGGATACACGCGTATCGGATCCACGACCAAGCTGGCGCCAGACCTGGCGACCTCGATAACCGGCTACCACGTCGTGAAGTTCGTCACCGGAACGGCGCAGGACGCCTACAACGAATCGTTCAACGACCTGCCGATCTTCCGCTCGGCGGAGGTCTACCTCAATTTCGCCGAGGCCAAGGCCGAGCTGGGAACCCTCACGCAGGAGGACATCAACCTCTCGGTCAAACGGCTGCGCGACCGTGTGGGCATGTCCAACCTGATCCTCGACGACGCCAACAAAACCCCCGACCCCTACCTGTCGGATGCGAAGACCGGCTATCCCAACGTCACGGGTGCGAACAAGGGGGTGATCCTCGAAATCCGCCGCGAACGCACCATCGAGCTGGCGATGGAGGGATTCCGCTACTACGACATCATGCGCTGGAAGGAGGGCAAGACCTTCGAACAACCGCTGCTGGGCCTCTACATCCCCGCCAAGGGCGAGTACGACATCGACGGCGACGGAACGCCCGACGTCTATTTCGCCACCAAGGGCGAAACGCCCTCGACCACGGCCAAACTGACGCTGGTGATCGACCAGGACATTCTCTTCTCCGACGGCGACCACGGCTACATCTCGCCGCACAAGAACAACCCCGGCATCTGGGACGAAACCCGCGACTATTTCTATCCGATTCCGACCGACGACCGCTCGCTGACGGGCGGCGCCCTGACCCAGAACCCCGGATGGAACGACGGACTGAATTTTTAACCGCAAAACAAACCGAAAAATGTTGGAACTCATGAAAAAATACCTGATGACCCTGCTGATGCTCGGCCTGGCCTGCAATGCCGCAGCCTGCATGGAGGACGAACCGTTTTACGACACCGAAATTCCGCCCCACGTCTCGATCGACAACTCCAAGGGCGAGGGTGTGACACGTCTGGTGACCTACAATGTCGGAATCTTCAACAAATACATCAAGGACGACTACCAGCTCATCGCCGACATGATGAAGGAGATCGACGCCGACGCCATCTGCATGAACGAGCTCGACAACAACACCAACCGCACGCGCCACGTCTACCAGCTCAAGCATTTCGCATCCCTGATGGGCAGCTGGGACTTCGAATACGGTGCGGCCATGCCCTACGACGGAGGCGAATACGGCGAGGGCGTGACAACCCGCAAGAAGGCCGTGAATAAGTTTTCGGTGGCCCTGCCCAAGGGCGTGGGCGCCGAGCCGCGCGTACTGGTCGTCATGGAGATGGAGGATTACGTGATCTGCACCTCGCACCTCGACCATGTCTCTTCCGAGGCGCAGCTGGGACAGGTGGAGCTGATCACCAAAACGATGAAGGAACGTTACGGCGACTCCGGGAAGCCCGTTTTCCTGGGCGGCGACATGAACGCCACACCCTCGTCGGAGACGGGCAAACTGCTCCAGAAGGACTGGGAGATCCTGACCATCACCGGATTCGGGACCTTTCCGTCGGACAATCCCTCGAAATGCATCGACTACATCATGCAGCTCAAGGGCACGCCGAAGTGCGAAGTCGTAGGCTCGCAGATCCTGCGCTGGTTCAAGTCGGGCGACGTGACGAAAGCCTCGGACCACCTGCCGGTGATGCTCGACATCAAACTCCCGGCCAAAAACAAGTAGAACCCAAAACGAACACGACCATGAAACGATATGCTTCCATCCGTCTCGTTGCGGCCGCCGCGCTGTTGATTGCGTCGGGAGGCTGCAAGGACGACAATCCGGGAACGGGGCTGAACGGGCCCGCGGTGCTGGCGATCCAGAACGCCGGGGCCGAGCCGCTCCAGATCTCGCTGCTCGAACCCAAAACCCAGACGATCGACATCCGGGCCGTCGCCCGGTCGGTCAGTGCGGAGAACCTCACCGTGACCTTCAAGGTCGACCGCACGCTGGTCGACGCCTACAACAAGGCCCACGACACGTCGTACGAACTCGTGCCGGCCGAGGCCTACGAATTTTCGAAGAAGGAGGTGATCCTGCCCCGCTACAACGAGGTTTCGTCGACGGCGCAGGTGACGCTGAACAGCGAGAAGATGCCCGACGGCGAGCAGTACCTGCTGCCGATCACCATCGAACAGATCAAGGGCGACGACGCTGCGCAGACCTCCGACGAGGGCAACGTCTACTACATCCTCTTCAACAAGCGCGTGCTGCCGCCCGCCCAGCTGCTCGACCGCGAAGGCTGGAAAGTGGTCCACTGCACCTCGGAATACACCCCGGGCGAAGGCAATCCCAAGACCGGGTGGGCCAAGGACGTGCTCGACGGCAACCCGGCGAGCTATTGGACCTACAATTTCAAGGCATCCGTCGGTCCGGTGGTCTACGTTCCGCTCTATTTCGTCTTCGACATGGGCAAGGAGGTGACCGTGCGCGGCGTCCGTATCACGGCCCGCACCAAAGCCGACGGCGCCCTGAACAATCCTCCGGGCGACATCACGATCGAAACGGCCAGAACCATCACGGGCGACGGCATGGAGAACGACGCAGACTGGACATACAGCGAACGGTTCACCGGGACGAAGCCCGACGAGGGAATCATGTCCCACTCGCTCCACAACTCGGTCTATCTGGGTGAAATCCAGCGGGCGCGCTACATCCGCTTCACGCTCCACATGTCGTGGAACAGCGGGTCGAGCGTAAAACCGACGCCGATGACCTACAAAGGCGGCACATTCGCCGAATTCGAAGTCTGGGGCAATCTCGAAGAACTGGACCTCGACTGATCCCTTATCACCCGCCTGCGGGAGCGTTCCCGCAGGCGGCTTTTTCAACCACCACCCTTCCCCAATCCAATGAGAAAGAGCATTTTATTAATCTTCGCCACACTTCTCGCGGCAGCCGGCTCCGCCCGGAGCATCGACATCATCCCGCGCCCCGCGGAAATCACCGAAGCCAGGGGAGAGTTTCGGATCACGGCCCAGACCGCCATCGCCGCCGAAGGAGAACTCCGGCGTCCCGCCGAAATCTTCGCAACGGACATCGAACCCGTCATCGGGCGCGAAATACCCGTGGCCGCAAAGGGCGAAATCCGTCTCCGGACATCTCCGTCCCTCGCCGCCGAGGAGTACACCCTTGCCGTGACGCCCCACACCGTCGAAATTCTCGGAGGCTCCCCGCAAGCCGTGTTCTACGCCTTGCAGACACTCCGCCAACTCGTCGCTACCGGCGGAACAGTACCCGCGGTCGTCGTCCGCGACAAACCCTGCTTCGCACACCGCGGCGGAATGCTTGACTCCGGGCGTCATTTCTGGACCGTAGACGAGGTGAAACGTTTCATCGACATCCTCGCCATGCACAAGCTGAACGTATTTCACTGGCATCTCTCCGAAGATCAGGGATGGCGCATCGAGATCAAACGCTATCCCCTGCTGACCGAGATCGGGTCCGTACGCAGGGAGACCGTCATCGGCCGATACGACAAGACCGACGAAAGCCGCAACCGATACGATGGAAAACCCTACGGCGGTTTTTACACCCAGGACGACGTACGCGCCATCGTGGCCTACGCCGCAGAGCGCTACATCGAGGTCATTCCCGAGATCGACATGCCCGGGCATATGCTCGGGGCGCTGGCTTCCTATCCCCAGCTGGGATGCCGGGGCAAGGGCTACGAGGTATGGACCCACTGGGGGATTTCCAAGGACGTGCTCTGCGCCGGAAAGGAGGAGACCTTCGAATTCGTGGAAAACGTGCTCGCAGAGGTGCTCGACCTGTTCCCCTCGAAATTCATACACGTCGGGGGCGACGAATGTCCCAAGGAGCGCTGGAAGGAGTGCCCCGCCTGCCAGAGGCGCATCCGGGAGGAGGGACTGGCAAACGAAAACGAACTTCAGAGTTATTTCATGCACCGCGTCGAAAAGTGGCTCCACGAGCACGGACGCGAGTTGATCGGATGGGACGAGATCATGCAGGGCGGAATATCGAAGTCAGCGGTAATCATGGCCTGGACGGATCAGTTCCGGGGAACGGACGCCGCGAGGAAGGGAAACCGAGTCATCATGACACCCAAGTGGAACTGCTACCTCGACTACTCGCAGACTTCCGATCCCGAAAAGTACGAGCCGATAGGACCTACACGGTACCTCTCCATGAGGCAGGTTTACCGGCTCGATCCCTACGACCGCCTGAAACCCGCCGAGTACAGGAATATCCTCGGCATTCAGGGAAACGTATGGACCGAATATATCGCCGATTTCGGCCATGTGCAGCGAATGACGCTCCCCAGGATGGCCGCCATCGCAGAAATCGCCTGGGCATACGACCGGAAGGATTACGACGATTTCGAAAAACGGGCCAAAAGGCTCCTGCCGGAACTTTACGGAAACGCAAAACTAAAATTCTCGGAATTCTTCTTCGAGGACATCGAGTGAACAAAGCCGCGGAAAAGCGGGTCGCCTCCCCACCCTGCGGCCTGCTTTTCCGCAACGGCTTTTCGGGGAATCCCGATTTTTAGTACTTTTACACAGTCTTACGACACGCCATGTCAGATAACGAATACGACGTTCACCTGTGGTTGAGAATCGAACGGGGGGGGGGAAATCGCCGCCTTCCGGGAGTTGTTCGACCGTTACTATGCGCCGTTGTGCCGCTTCGCCGAGTTCTGGCTCCGCGACCGCGCTTCGGCCGAAGAGGTCGTACTCGACGTCTACACCCATGTCTGGCAGCACGCCGCCGAGCTGCGGATCACCGTCTCGGTACGCGCCTATCTGTTCCGCGCCGTGCGCAACCGGGCGCTCAACCGCCTGCGCGACGACCGTTTTTCCTACATTCCGTTCGAAGAGTTAGGCGAGGTTTTCGCCAGCCCCGAGTCGTTGCAGATCGAGACCGACGAGATCACGCAGCTCGTGGCCGAGGCCGTCTCGCAGCTGCCCGGCCGCTGCCGCGACATCTTCCTCAAAAGCCGCAGCGAGCAGCTCTCGAACGCCGAAATAGCCGCCGAGATGCATATTTCCGTCAAGACCGTCGAAGCGCAGATGAGCAAGGCGCTGCGTCGCCTGCGCGGCCTGCTCCACAAGGAGTGACCCGCCGCGGCCGCAATGAATAAAAACGGGAAAACGTGCTGTTTTTCCGTTTTTTTTCTACCTTTGTCCGATATGGAACGCACTGCAATCTTCCCCGGGTCGTTCGACCCCTTCACGCGCGGCCATGCGGCTCTGGTCGACGAAGCGCTGAACCTGTTCGACCGCGTGATCATCGGCATCGGCAACAACACCTCCAAGCAGGGGCTGCTGACGGTCGAGAACCGCAAGCGGCTCATCGACGACATCTACCGCGGCGATGAGCGCGTCGAGGCGTGCATCTACACCGGGCTGACGGGCGAATTCGCCGAGGCGGCAGGAGCCTGCGCCATCATCCGCGGCGTGAGGAACACCACCGACTTCGAGTACGAACGCACGATGGAGGCCACCAACCACCGCATCTACCCCGACATCACGACCGTCATGCTGTTCACCCCCTCGCCCGTAGCCGACATCTCGTCGTCGACCGTGCGCGAGGTGCTTTCGTTCGGCCGCACCGTGGAAGAGTTCATGCCCATAGGAATAGATATTAACAAATACCTGTAACATATGATGGAATTTACAGCCGAAATGATCGCCGGATTCCTGGGCGGCGACATCGTCGGCAACAAGGACGCCAAGGTACACACCGTTTCGTCGATCGAGGAGGGCAGGGCCGGATCGCTGGCCTACCTCACGAACCCCAAATACGAACCGTTTCTCTACACCACGGGCGCGTCGATCGTGCTGGTCGACCGTGCGTTCGAGCCTTCGCAGCCGGTGGCCGCGACGCTCGTCAAGGTGGACGACGCGGGCGCCTGCGTCCTGAAACTGCTCGAAATGTACAACGCCGCCAAACCCCGCCGCAAGGGGATCAGCGGCCGCGCATCGGTCTCGGAACGGGCGCAGGTCGGCCAGGAGTGCTACATCGGCGATTTCGCGGTCGTCGAGGAGGACGCCGTCATCGGCGAGGGTTGCCAGATCTACCCCCAGGTCTACGTGGGCCGCGGCGTCCGGATCGGCGACAACACCACGCTCTACCCCGGAGTCAAAATCTACGAAGGCTGCATCGTGGGTGCGAACTGCATCCTCCACGCAGGGGCGGTGATCGGCGCCGACGGATTCGGGTTCATGCCCAACGCCGCGGGCGGATTCGACAAGATTCCCCAGCTGGGCAACGTGGTGATCGAGGACGACGTGGAGATCGGCGCCAACACCTGCATCGACCGCGCCAAGACCGATTCGACCGTCATCCGCCGGGGCGTGAAACTCGACAACCTGATCCAGATCGGCCATAACGTGCAGATCGGCGAGAACACCGTGTCGTCGGCCCAGACCGGCATCGCGGGAACTTCGAAGGTCGGCCGCAACTGCTTCCTCGCGGGGCAGGTGGGCATCGCCGACCACGTCACCATCGGCGACCGCGTGAAGGTCGGCTCGAAGAGCGGACTCGACAAGGACGTTCCCGACGACGAAATCCGCTTCGGATACCCCGCCCTCCCGGGCATGCAGTACCACCGTTCGGCAGCCGTGTTCAAACGTCTGCCCGAACTGGCGCAGCAGGTCCGCGCGCTGGAAAAACAACTTGCAGAACTCACAAAAAAATAATTCGATGAAAAAAATCCTGATCCTCGCAGCGGCGGCAGCCGTGTTGTGCAGCTGCGCCAACAAAAACAAGTACGCCGTCGACGGCAAGGTCGAAGGAGCCAACAGCATGGTTTACCTCTTCGACGAGAAGGACAACATCCTCGATTCGGCGGCCGTGACCAACGGGGTGTTCCGCTTCGAGGGCGTGGCCGAGAAACCGCAGACGGCCATTCTGCGCGACGCACGCGACGACGGGGCGACGTTCGGCGCCATGCTGATCCTCGAACCGGGCACGATCAACGTGACCGACGACGCACAGAACCCCTACCGCAAGAAGGTGACGGGCACGCCGGCCAACGACGCCAGCGACGCCTACGCCACGGCCGGAAGCGCCCTCGTGCAGGAGTTCCGCAATCCGGAAACCACCGCCGAGCGTCGCGAGGCCATCGAACAGGAGTACGAACAGCTGACCCGCACGGTCCTGGACCAGAACCGCGACAACCTCTTCGGCGTGATGCTGCTGTCCCAGCAGCTCGGCTACGAGCTTTCGGGGCAGGAACTGCTCGACGAGATCGCCAAATTCCCGGCCGAGATGCAGCAGACCGACGCACTGGTGCGGCTCAAGGAGAACGCCGAGCAGATGATCAAGACCGACATCGGCCAGCCGTTCATCGACATCGCACAGCCCAATGCCGACGGCGAGCAGGTATCGCTCGAATCGGTGGTCAGGAATCCGGCGAACAAATATGTCCTGCTCGACTTCTGGGCTTCGTGGTGCGGTCCCTGCATGGGCGAAGTTCCCCACCTGAAGAAGACCTACGACGAGTTCCGCAAGAAGGGTTTCGAAATCTACGGCGTATCGTTCGACGAGGACCGCGGCGACTGGCTCGGCGCCGTCGAGCAGAACGGCATGAACTGGCTGCACGTCAGCGAGGTGAAAGGCTTCGACAACCAGGCCGCCAAGGATTACGCCATCCAGGGCATTCCGTCGAACTTCCTGATCGACGGTCAGGGCACGATCGTCGCCAGGAACCTGCGCGGCGAGGCGCTCTACGAAAAGATCTCGGAGCTGCTGGCCCAGTAATTCCCCAACAACATTCCGGCCCCTCCGTTCCGTACAGCCGGAAGGAGGGGCTTTTTCCATAAAATGCAGATGAAATCCGTCGAGAAATACAGAATCATGGGCATCGACCCCGGCACGAACTACATGGGTTACGGCGTGCTGGAGATCGAGGGGCGCACGGTGCGCTCGGTGGTGCTGGGCGACATCGACCTGCATAAGCTCCCCGACCCCTACGCCAAACTGCGTTACATTTTCGAGCGCGTGGGAGCGCTGGTCGACGAGTACGCCCCGCGCGAAGTAGCGCTGGAGTCGCCGTTCTTCGGCGAGAACGTGCAGTCGATGCTCAAGCTGGGACGGGCGCAGGGCGTGGCCATGGCCGCAGCGTTGAGCCGCGGCATCGACGTTTTCGAATACGCCCCGATGCGCATCAAACAGTCGATCACGGGCCGCGGATCGGCCGCCAAGGAGCAGGTGGCCTCCATCGTCTGCCGCACGCTCGCCATCGACCGCCCTCCCAAGCGGCTCGACGCCACGGACGGCATGGCCGTCGCCCTGTGCCACTACTTCACCTCGGCCAGTCCGCTCAACGCCGCGCTGGGCGACGAACGCGTCAAGGGGCTTGGAGGCGGCAAAAAAGCCGCCTCGAAGGGCGGCTCGCAGAGCTGGGAGCAATTCCTGAAAAAGAATCCCGACCGGGAGATCAAATAAAACCGACACCAAACTACCCACCGCCATGAAAGACCTTCTGACCGCCGCCCTCGCCGCCCTGCTATGCAGTTGCGGAGGCGCAAACTACACCATCACAGGCCGCTACGAACTGCCTCCGGGCGACTCGGTCTATCTGCTGGCTTCCGACAACACGGTGCTCGCCGCCGGTGTCGTGAACGCCGACACGACCGTTTCGCTGCAAGGGACCGTTACGACTCCCGACCTGGTTTTCCTGGCCAACGCGAAGCGAACCAACCACCCCGCCTGGCTTTTCCTCGAACCCGGAAAAATCCGAATCGAGAAATACGATCCCGCATTCGGCTATGTCGTCTGCGGAACACCGCTCAACGACCGGAAAAAAGCATTCGACGAAGCGATGTACGCTTTCGGAGACAAACTCCGCAAAGGCTCCCCGGGGCAGTCGCTCCAAGCGATCCTGGCCGAAATGAATGCACTCTATACCCAAACCGTAGACGCCAACCTCGACAATGTTTTCGGAGCCTGGGTCTTCAACAGCTACGAATTCCAGAACATCAAGGACAATCCCGAAAAAGTCAAAGCCCGGCTGGCGCAATTCACCCCCGGAATACAAGCGCATCCGATGTTGAAAAAGTCGCAGGATGCCTCCCAGGCCACCGCACGGAGCGCTGTCGGCCAACCCTATACCGATTTTTCCTGTAAAAACGCCGCCGGAGAGACCATTGCGCTCTCGTCACTCACAGGTCCCGGCCGCTGGGTGCTGCTCGACTTCTGGGCCACATGGTGTACGCCCTGCATGAACGAAGTGCCCCATTTGAAGAAAGCCTACGAAACCTTTCACGCCAAAGGCTTTGAAATCTACGGCGTATCGCTCGACACGGACCTGACCCGTTGGGAAAACACCATCGGCGAACAAGGCATGAACTGGATCAATGTGGCACAGAAAAAAGGCGGAGGATTCGATCCAACAGCGCTCTATGCCGTCAGTTCCATCCCCGCAAACTTCCTGATCTCACCCGAAGGTAAAATCGTAGCGAAGAACCTGCGCGGCGAACACCTCGAAGAAAAACTCGCAGAAGTACTCAAATAAAGACTTTCCGATGAACAGAATTTGCCCGACAATCCTCGCCGCCGTAGCGCTATCCGGCTGCGGAGGCCCCAATTACACCCTTTCGGGCAGGGCTGGCCTCGCTCCGGGCGACACGCTCCGCCTGTGCTCGCCCTACGAGAACGACTCGGTGCTGGCCACGACGGTCATACGCCGCGACAGTTCGTTCCGCATCCGCGGACACGTCTCCGAACCGACGATCGCCAACCTGATGCACAACGACCGCCGTATCGGGGCGCCGATCCTGCTCGAAGCGGCCGACATCCGGCTCGAGCCCACGGGCGACGTACGCGGCTTCCAGTTCACCGGAACGCCGCTCAACGATGCATTCAACGCCATGAATGCCGCGCAGGTATCGCTCGGCAACGTCCTGCAGGCACTGGAAAACGAACCGGACACACCCGAGCGCAGGCGGAAACTCGACTCGCTGGGTCGGATTTACCGGCAGATTCCCGGCGACGCGCTGGAAGCCAACCGCGACAACCTGCTGGGCGCATTCCTCTACGCCCGCCGCACCGATGCGGACCCGGCGAAGGCCCGCGAACGGCTCGCGCAGTTCCCCGCCCAATTGCAAAACCACCCCGTGCTGGCGAGCGTACGACGCGAGATCGAAGCCGTCGAACGCTCGTCCGTCGGCCGGCCCTACATGGACCTCACGCTGAAAGACGCCGACGGAGAGACCGTCGCCCTCTCGTCGCTCGCAGGACCCGGCCGCTGGGTGCTGCTCGACTTCTGGGCCACGTGGTGCGGTCCCTGCTGCCGGGAAATCCCCTACCTGAAAGAAGCCTATGCCGCATTCAGCGGACGCGGATTTTCGATCTACGCGGTGTCGATCGACCACGATGCGGCACGCTGGCAGCGGTTTCTCGCCGAAAACGACCTGCCGTGGACGAACGTGCTGTCCCCCGGCTGCGGCAAGCAAAGCCCTGCCGCAGCAATGTACGGCATCCGCTTCATTCCGTCGAATTTCCTGATCTCGCCCGACGGCGTGATCGTCGCCCGCAACCTTCCCGGCAGGCAATTGCAGTCCCGGCTGGAGGAATTGATGAAATAGCGTCATTTTTAAACGACTGATAATCCGGACGATGGCGCAACGCCCGTCGTCCGGATCATCTTTTTTACTAAATTTTTTAAGCAATTATTTGCGTGTTTCGGATTTTTGCCCTACATTTGCATTCGCAATTCGGCACCGTAGCTTAATTGAATAGAGCATCTGACTACGGATCAGAAGGTTACAGGTTTGAGTCCTGTCGGTGTCACTCTTAAAATCAACCACTTACAGCAATGTAGGTGGTTTTTTCGTGTCTTGTTTTCAGCCCGTTTTCCGTCGGTTTACGCAGTTTGTGTAAACCAATGTGTAAACCGAATTTTCCCGATGAACACAACAATCGAGGCGGTGCTCTACACATCCAAAACATTATCCAACGGCCAGCATCCCATTATGTTACGGCTGACGAAGAATCGAAAAGGAAGTACATCAGCCTGCACATTTCTCTCGACGCTAAATTTTGGGACTTTGACAAAAGCCGTCCCAAGCGGAATTGCCCCGACTTATGGCTTCCAAAATAATTTCTTGGGTAGTCTTTCGGGTAGTTTCTTGGGTAGTGAGCGTTTCGGCGATTACCCCCAAAACAAACTCGACGAAAAGCGTGCAATCAAATTCGTGATCTTCGGCGTAATGGTGTAAGGCGGTTTATAGGCCATGACACACTTGCTTTTCGGCAAAGATAGCGATTCTTTCTTTTATAGGGTAGTTTTGGGTAAATCTATTTATCATCCATTCCCCATATCGTGCGATTTATACCGAAACTGCCCCGCAACAAAAAAGTGACAAACTTTGTGAAAGGGTCTATAAAAAATCCTTTTCGGAAAAGGTTGTCACTCGCAGACAAACAAACCGAGATACCCCGACCGCGCGGACAATCCCTATTTTTCACCCCTCCCCCTTTTCAAGTAGAAAACCGAATTTTTACCCCTCCCTTTAATAGGATTCCACATAATACAAGCCGCCCCTTATTTATGCCCGAAACCATATAACAGCATAGAATTATCGGAATTATATAGAATCGGAAAGCTATTCTTACATGGAGATATGCCGCCCTGTTTAGTT
>ERZ838839.256-NODE-256-length-71016-cov-9.878666_pt1 | contig 71016 bp, 51 predicted proteins | sample MGYA00519909_ERZ838839 | MGnify/ENA primary metagenome ERZ838839 (study PRJEB31850, sample SAMEA3708843) | human gut metagenome | biome: human gut; feature: human-associated habitat; material: faeces | place: China | collected 2014 ...
GTCAAAGACAGGCAACTTTCTATGTTTTGAATTATATCGAACTCACGTTAAATAAAAAAACAGGTCGCGTTATATGTAAGAGACAGCCCGAACTACTATATTTGTGATTATCAAAACACTTGTCAAACGAACTTTAAATTTGAATATTATGCCTATCGGATGTTTACTTTGGATAATCGTACTTTTCATCCTTGCCACAAACAAGACAGAATGGCGCCCAACTATTATCGGCGCAATTATTATCATTATCGCCGCAATAATAATAGTGTTTACGCAAAAAAGCGACATTAACTTTCCTGACGAACTGAAAAAAAGACAAAGACAATAACGACAAAAAACAATGAACCATGACAACAACATTAAAAGAGGCATTTACGGCGAAATACCCGAAATACATGCAGATTCTTTCCATGTCTGAGGAAGCGAACGGCTGCTCCACAACATAGGAAAAACTGACCAAACCACAGCTAGCCCACTGAGTCAGCTTCATGACCGAACGGTATATCATCTGTGGGCTAAGGCGGATACCCGAATCAATCTTGGAACCATGAACCCCATAAAAGCAAAAAAGCGTGCAACCCACCAGAGCTACACGCTTTTCCTGCGATTTTATATGTCTTTACTTATCGGAATCATTTCACCTCCTCAAAGTCAACAGTATCTCTATATGAACAACTTGCGTAAACGTGTTACAAATATAGTGTAAACCCAAAAATAAGCATCCATAAGCAACCACAGCTCAGTGATAACCTGAAATAGCATCGTGGAGGTCTTCCCTGAAAGCCGTTGCGTTTTCCTTATGATTAGGATTTTCACTCGTCCTCCGGCACAAAATCAAGTGGCAAAGAAGTATCACCGATAAACCGGTCGAAGTCGGAAGAAAAGTTCTTGTCCTGAATAACGCGATACTTTTCAAATTCGGCTTCGGCGAATTGCTTGGCAAATTCAGCCGTAATGCGTCCGGCATTGTCCAACACAGCATCACCTCCCGCTTCAAGAATCAGGTCTATACGCTTCGCCCAATCTTCCATTGTCATTGGAATATGTCGTTTCGCCATACGTTCTGCCATGTCAAGCACAGCGTTGACGAGCCGCCCCATATCTTCCAGTTCAGTTTGTTTCAGATAATTCTTGGCTATGCTCACGTCCGGCTTTACAATTTTCCCGTCTGGAGCATTCTCCCATGTGGTCAGTCCCATGTGTTCCTTCTGTGCATTCGCACGTTCAACAATCAGTTCCGCTGCCGTATGCCTATGCACAGCATAATGCATTTTGTTCTGAACCTTTTTGTAAAACAGACGTGTGGTAGGTGCACTTTTGTTGTAGTCTATGGCCGTGGCATAGATATCGGTAAGTTTTTGATAGAACCGCCGTTCACTCAGCCGTATCTCGCGAATTTCAGCAAGCAGATGCTCAAAATAATCTTCCCCGATAAACGAACCATTCTCCATTCGCTTTTTGTCAATGACATATCCTCTGATGGCAAACTGGCGAAGCACGTAAGTACACCATTGACGGAATTGCGTGGCACGAACGGAATTGACACGGTAGCCTACGGAGATGATGGCATCGAGATTGTAGAACGTGGTATTGTACGTTTTCCCATCCTCGGCAGTATGTGCAAATTTTGCACATACTGAATTTTGCTGTAACTCAGAACTATCAAAGATATTTTTCAGATGCTTGGTGATGACCGTTCTGTCAACGCCAAACAATTCAGCCATTGCCTTTTGGGTAGCCCAAATGGTTTCATCCTTATACAATACTTGTATGCCGCCCTCCTTGCCCTCAGCAATGAAGGTAAGAAACTCTGCCGTGCTGTTCCGTATTTCAAATTTCTTTGCCACGATTCCTTTGGTTATTACTTATCACAAATACAAAGGTATGGAAAATCCTCAGTTTTCTTCTGCCAGTCCGGTAGATTCATATCGGCGAGCCTAAAAAAAAATGAGGCACAATTTTGCAATCATGCCTCATTTCCATTATTCATTACGTTACTTATTTCACTTCCTCAAAGTCCGCATCCTGCACGTTCTCGTCATTCTTGCCACCTTGACCGGCATTGGCAGAACCGGAGTTCTGGGCACCTTGAGCGCCACCCTGGGCACCACTCTGAGCATACATCTCAGCGCTGGCAGCCTGGAATGCAGTGTTCAGCTCGCTCATGGCAGCATCACAGGCAGCTACGTCCTGAGCCTTGTGAGCATCTTTCAGCTTCTGGAGAGCAGCTTCAATCGGAGCCTTCTTGTCGGCAGGCAACTTATCGCCCAAGTCCTTCAGCTGATTCTCTGTTGTGAAAATCATGCTGTCAGCCTGATTGAGCTTGTCCACCTTCTCACGCTCTTTCTTGTCAGCCTCAGCGTTTGCTTCAGCCTCAGCCTTCATACGCTCGATTTCATCTTTGCTCAAACCGGAAGAAGCCTCAATACGGATTGCCTGCTCCTTACCCGTTGCCTTATCCTTGGCAGATACCTTCAAGATACCGTTGGCATCGATATCAAAGGTCACCTCAATCTGAGGTACACCACGACGTGCCGGAGCAATACCCGTCAGGTTAAACTGACCGATAGACTTGTTCTGTGCAGCCATCGGACGCTCACCCTGGAGGACATGGATGGTCACCTCAGTCTGGTTATCTGCTGCCGTAGAGAAGATTTCACTCTTCTTGCACGGGATAGTCGTGTTCGCATCAATCAACTTGGTCATCACACCGCCCATGGTCTCAATACCCAAAGTCAACGGAGTGACATCCAGCAATACCACGTCCTTGATTTCGTTGGTCAACACGGCACCCTGGATAGCGGCACCGATGGCAACAACCTCATCCGGATTCACACCCTTAGAAGGAACTTTGCCAAAGAAGTCCTCAACCAACTTCTGTACGGCGGGGATACGAGAAGAACCACCTACCAGGATTACTTCGTCAATGTCCGAAGTGCTCAGACCGGCATCGCTGATGGCCTTCTTACAGGGTTCCAGACAAGCCTGGATCAGGTTATGTGCCAGAGCCTCAAACTTGGCACGGCTCAAAGTCTTCACCAAGTGCTTGGGCACACCACCTACCGGCATGATGTACGGCAGGTTGATTTCCGTCGTCGTAGAAGAAGACAACTCAATCTTCGCTTTCTCGGCAGCCTCCTTCAGACGTTGCATCGCCATCGGGTCCTGAGTCAGGTCGGCACCTTCGTCGTTCTTGAACTCCTGAACCAACCAGTCAATGATTACCTGGTCGAAGTCATCACCACCCAGGTGAGTATTACCGTTGGTCGATTTCACTTCGAACACACCGCCGCCAAAGTCGAGGATGGAAATATCAAACGTACCACCACCCAAGTCGAAGACTGCAATCTTCATATCCTTGTTTGCCTTGTCGACACCGTATGCCAAAGCGGCTGCTGTCGGCTCGTTCACGATACGTTTCACATCCAGACCGGCAATCTGACCGGCTTCCTTGGTTGCCTGACGTTGCGAATCGGAGAAGTATGCCGGAACCGTGATGACAGCCTCGGTCACTTCCTGACCCAGGTAATCTTCAGCGGTCTTCTTCATCTTCTGCAGAATCATTGCGGAGATTTCCTGCGGAGTGTACAGACGGCCGTCGATATCGACACGCGGTGTGTTGTTGTCGCCTCTCACGACCTTGTAGGGTACACGCGAGATTTCCGTAGCTACCTGATCGTAGGTCTCACCCATGAAACGCTTGATGGAGTAAACCGTACGGGTCGGGTTTGTGATAGCCTGACGTTTGGCAGGGTCACCGATTTTACGTTCGCCACCGTCAACAAAACCTACGACTGAAGGAGTCGTACGCTTGCCTTCGCTGTTGGCGATTACTACAGGTTCGTTGCCTTCAAACACGGCAACACATGAGTTTGTAGTTCCTAAGTCAATACCAATAATCTTTCCCATAATTGTATCTTTTTTTATTTATTATTATTCGTGTTAGTACTCTCGAAGCAACGCTTCGCATACTATAAAGCAAACCGCGTGCCAAAACCCGTCCGCCGGTCAAAAAAGAGCAGCCCGTCTCTATATAAATAAGGTAATAGGCGTCCTCCGCCACTCCCACCCGACAAATGACAGAATACTGACAATACGTCAGGATTCCAGGCGGCTTTATCTGTCAAAAAGGAAGGAAACAGGCACTTCCCTTACCACCTTTCTCCCGTTTCATGCCCTATGCATGCGAAATAAATACTATCTTTGCAGCCCCAAACAAAGTAAACTAGATTGCTCCTGTAAGCATGGAATGGATTAGCACTACGATATTGGAACATTCGGCGCTGCAAGCCGTCATCATCATCTCACTCATCTCTGCCATTGGACTCGCACTAGGGCGGATCCGTGTTCTCGGCGTATCACTCGGTGTCACTTTCGTATTTTTCATGGGTATCCTGGCAGGACATCTCGGCATATCCATCGACTCCCAGATGCTCAACTATGCGGAGAGCTTCGGTCTGGTGCTGTTCGTCTATGCACTGGGGCTGCAGGTCGGTCCCGGCTTCTTCAGCTCCTTCCGTACCGGCGGACTGCGGCTGAACATGATGGCTACCGGCGTCGTGCTGGTCGGCACGGTGATGGCACTGGGTCTCTGCTATTGCACACCGGTCAACCTGCCCGACATGGTGGGGCTCTTGTGTGGAGCAACAACCAATACCCCTGCCCTCGGTGCCGCCCAGCAGGCACTCAAACAGATGGGAATGGACAGCAGCGGGGCAGCCTTGGGCTGTGCCGTGACTTATCCGCTCGGAGTGGTCGGCGTCATCTTCGCCCTCATCCTGTTCCGCAAGCTCTTCGTCCGTCAGCAGGACCTCAACGTGCAGGAGAAGGAGGACCACAACCACACCTACATCGCTGCTTATCAGGTGCACAACCCCGGCATCTACGGCAAGAACCTGAAAGAAATCGCCCAACATACCAACCACAAGTTTGTCATCTCCCGCCTGTGGCGCAACGGCAACGTGTGCATCCCGACCTTCGACACCCGGCTGGAGGAAGGCGACCGTCTGCTGGTCATCACTTCCGAGAAGGATGCACTGGGGCTGACCATCCTCTTCGGTGAACAAGAGAACACCGACTGGAACAAGGAGGACATCGACTGGGACGCCATCGACAGCAAGATGGTGTCGAAACGCATCATCGTGACCCGCCCTGAAATCAACGGCAAAAAGCTCGGGTCACTCCGCCTGCGCAATGCCTTCGGCATCAACATCACCCGCATTTACCGTTCTGGAATCCAGCTGCTTGCCACCCCGGAACTGGTGTTGCAGCTGGGCGACCGCCTGACGGTCGTCGGGGAAGCTCCTGCCGTCCACAACGTCGAGAAGGTACTCGGCAACGCCGTAAAGAGCCTGAATGAGCCCAACCTCGTGTCCATTTTCATCGGCATCACGCTGGGACTGCTCCTGGGCTCCATCCCCATCAGTGTTCCCGGTATCGAGTTGCCCGTCAAGCTGGGGTTGGCAGGCGGTCCCATCGTGGTGGGCATCCTCATCGGCACCTTCGGACCACGCATCCACATGGTCACCTACACCACCCACAGTGCCAACCTGATGCTGCGCGCACTGGGGCTTGCCATCTACCTGGCATGCCTGGGACTGGATGCCGGCGCACACTTTTTCGAGACGGTCTTCCGCCCGGAAGGTCTTCTGTGGGTGGGCATCGGCTTTATCCTGACGTTTGTCCCGGTCATGCTCATGGCATTTGCCGCCTTCAAACTGTGGAAACTGGACTTCGGTTCCGTCGCAGGCATGCTCTGCGGAAGCATGGCAAACCCCATGGCGCTCAACTATGCCAACGACACCATCCCCGGCGACAACCCTGCCGTGTCCTACGCCACGGTCTACCCCTTCTGCATGTTCCTGCGAGTCATCATCGCCCAGCTGCTCCTGATGAGCTTCCTCTGACGGAAGAGAACCCGGCGAATGCTCATCCGTCAAAAAGACAGTCCACAACCCTTTTTGCTTGACAAAATACCCCGATTCGCATTTTCCAGCTAACTCGCATCCGACGCGACTCCGACAAACCAGAGTGGAAATGCTAAATCCAATTAACATTCGAGGCGAAAACAGCCTTCCATTTTAGAAAACTATACATTTCATTTTCTGGAAACAGACAAAACGTGCCCGGAACAATATTGTTTCGCGAGCCAAACAATATTGTTTGACGCGTCAAACACATTAGTTTCATGCCTCAAACACTATTGTTTCGTGCCCGGAAGTCAAATCTTTGGAAAACGAAAGTAAAAAATTGTGAGTTTCGTTCTCCAGAAGAAGGGTGCTGTCAACAAATCGGAAGGTAGCATCCTGCACCAGCATATCAGATATCAGGCGTCAAAAAGGCAACTCCATACGTCCTCCAAGGTGCATGCGAATGGTATTGAAGGAAAATCGGTATCAATGTGTATTTGGCAAATCGCCTGAGAATGCCACGGAATCCACCAATCCGTATTTTGGTGCGAGGGAAGGCACTGTGGAGCGGTTCATTTGACATTTTGACAAATTGGTCCTATCTTCGTCCGTCAGTTTTTCAAACACTGGTAACAATGAAGGCAGATATTGAATCATTCAGACAAGCCGTATACGCCATCGTAGCGTCCATACCACCGGGAAAAGTAATGAGCTACAGACAGATAGCCTGGCTGGCAGGAATGCCCCGACATGCCCGGCTCGTGGGACGCATACTGGGCGAAGTCCCGGCATCACTCAATCTCCCCTGTCATCGGGTAGTCAACAGTCAGGGACGGACGGCTCCGCACTGGCACGAACAGGCCGACAAGCTGCACGCGGAAGGGGTCCTCTTCCGTCCGAACGGATGTGTCGACCTGAAACGGTGCGGATGGGACCTGAACACCGAGGTTGACACCCCCGACTGAAACACCTGCAACATGACACGGGAAGCGCGGGTTCGTTGTGATTTTATAAGGAAATTCCATCCATTTATCGTACCTTTGCCCATCAAACGTAAACGCATGTGTGATTATGAAAATTAGATTACTACTATTATGGGGGCTTCTACTCTTCTTTGTCTTTGACACTTCGCAAGCCCAACGGTTGAATCCCCGGCAACGATACAACCGGAACTATTTTAAGAATGTGGTAAAAGCCTATTCGGACTATCTGGATAAAAAGACGGCACAATACTGGCTGCCGGACTCCACCGGACGGGTTTACCAGCCAAACGTCGAAATCAATCCTATCTATTATCGTCTGTTTACCCCGGTCACCGTCTATCATTCGACGGTGTTGCGTGCCATGAACGGACAGCTCACCGACTCACTGATGGTGGACAGCACCGAAGAGACGCAGGAAGATGCATTGCTTCCCGTCCGCATGACACGCATCGAGCAGGATGAAGACATCGCACACGCCATGGACAAGGCGTTGGTCTACACCTACCTGAATCATCCGACGCTGGTCCGCCAGACGGAAGACAAAGTGAAGTCCCAGCGCGTGTTCAAGGAAGGCATCATGCCGGACAGCCCACGCCGTCAGCGGATGACTGACCTGATCAAGGAGCCGAACTGGAACGACCCGGGGGTCAACCAGAACCTGGTCATCCGGAAACCGAACTTCTGGAAACATTCGGCAAGCGCTTCCCTGCAATTCACACAGAACTACATATCGAGCAACTGGTACAAAGGTGGTGAGAGCAACAACACGATGCTCTCGGGACTGGACATCAGCCTGAACTATGATGACAAGCAACGCATCCAGTTTGACAACCGACTGGAATGGAAACTGGGCTTTACCACCTCACGCTCCGACACCGTACACAAATACAAGACCAATACCGACCTGATCCGTCTAACCTCCAAATTCGGCATCAAGGCATTCTCCTCCTGGTACTACACCGTACAGACGGAACTCTCCACCCAGCTCTTCGGCAACTACAAGACCAACAGCCACGAAGTGAACTCCAGCTTCCTGGCTCCGGGCTATCTGAAGGTGGACCTCGGTATGGACTTCAAGAAAAACCTGAAGAACCTGACATTCTCAGCTGTCATATCCCCTCTTTCCTACAAACTGACGTATGTGGGTGATGATGATGTCGACGAGACCAAGTTCGGAGTTGAAGAGGGCAAACGTTCCAAGAATGACCTGGGTTCGAACCTGCAGATCAACTCCAAATGGACCATCCTCTCCAACATCACCTGGGAGACACGTCTCTCCTACTTCACCACCTACGAACGTGCGGAAGCCGAATGGGAGAACACCTTCAACTTCCAGCTGAACCGCTACCTGTCGACCAAGCTGTTCGTACATGCACGCTTCGATGACGGGGTGGAACGGGATGAGGATAACGACAGCTTCTTCCAGTTGAGCGAGCTGCTCAGCTTCGGCTTGAGTTATAGTTTTTAAACCTCATATACAATGTTGACATTAGACAATATTTACAGAGCATCTTATGTATTGAAAGAAGTAATTCGCCGTACCGACCTCATCAAGGCTCCCTCCATCAACCCGGGGAGTGAAATCTACCTGAAGCCTGAGAACCTGCAGGTGACAGGCTCGTTCAAGGTACGCGGTGCCTACTACAAAATCTCACAACTGACCGACGAAGAAAAAGCAAAGGGCGTCATCGCATGCTCGGCTGGCAACCATGCACAAGGAGTCGCACTGGCTGCCACACACAGCGGCATCAAGTCGCTCATCTGTCTCCCCGAAGGAGCTCCCATCAGCAAGGTGGAAGCCACCCGGCACCTGGGTGCAGACATCTGCCTGGTAAAGGGTGTCTACGACGATGCTTACCAACGTGCCATGCAACTGCGCGACGAAATGGGTTACACCTTCGTACATCCTTTTGACGATGAACTTGTCATCGCCGGACAAGGCACCATCGGTCTGGAACTGCTCGAACAATTGCCTGATGTCGACAATGTGATTGTTCCTATTGGCGGCGGTGGCCTGATCAGCGGAGTCGCCTATGCCATCAAGAGCCTCAACCCCTCGGTGAAAGTGTATGGCGTACAGGCCAGCGGTGCACCGAGCATGGTGCAGAGTTTCGAGAAACACCACATCGAGTGCCTGCCGTCCATCTCGACCATTGCGGACGGAATCGCCGTGAAGGAGCCGGGCGAGCATACCTTTGACCTGTGTGAAAAGTATGTCGACGGCATCGTCACCGTCAGCGAAGACGAAATCTGCGCAGCCATCCTGGCACTGATGGAACAGCAGAAGCTCATCGCCGAAGGAGCCGGAGCGGTATCGGTAGCGGCAGCCATGTTCAACAAAGTCCCCGTCGAAGGGAAAAAGACCATTTGCCTGGTGAGCGGCGGAAACATCGACGTGACCATCCTGAGCCGGGTCATCAACCGTGGTCTGACAAAGAGCGGCAGGAACTGCGTCCTGACACTGGAACTGATCGACAAGCCGGGACAGCTCATGCGCGTGGCACAGGTCATCGCCCAGCATGGCGCCAACATCCTGTCGTCACACCATGAACGCAACGGGGAGAATGCCAACGTCAACGCCTGCACCCTCCGTGTCGTCATGGAAACACGCAACGCCGAGCACGTGGAGGAAATCCGCAAAGCCCTACTGGCTGACGGCTTCCGCATCCTCGACTGACGGGAACCGAAAAAGCGGTGCAACACGACCGCCCCAACACCTGCAAACAACAAAACTCAAAAACCCAACAATATGGCAGACGATAAAAAAATCATTTTCTCGATGGTAGGCGTAAGCAAAGCCTTCCAGCAGAACAAACAGGTTTTAAAGAACATCTACCTATCCTTCTTCTACGGAGCCAAAATCGGCATCATCGGTCTGAACGGTTCCGGAAAGTCCACGTTGCTCAAAATCATTGCCGGACTGGACAAGAGCTATCAGGGCGAAGTGGTCTTCTCACCGGGCTACAGCGTGGGCTACCTGCCCCAGGAACCGCAGCTGGACAACACGAAGACCGTGAAGGAAGTGGTCATGGAGGGAGTGCAACCCATTGTGGACGTGCTCACGGAGTATGAAGAAATCAACAACAAGTTCGGCTTGCCGGAGTACTATGAGAACCCGGAAAAGATGGACGCGCTCTTTGCCCGTCAGGCAGAACTGCAGGACAAGATTGATGCCACCGACGCCTGGAACCTCGACAGCAAGCTGGAGCGTGCCATGGATGCCCTGCGCTGTCCGCCTGAAGACCAGCCGGTCGCCAACCTCTCAGGAGGAGAACGTCGCCGGGTCGCCCTGTGCCGTCTGCTGTTGCAGAAGCCTGACATCCTCCTGCTGGACGAACCGACCAACCACCTCGATGCCGAATCCATTGACTGGCTGGAACAGCACCTGCAGCAATACGAGGGAACCGTCATTGCCGTGACGCACGACCGCTACTTCCTCGACGACGTGGCGGGCTGGATACTGGAGCTCGACCGTGGCGAAGGTATCCCCTGGAAGGGCAACTATTCCAGCTGGCTGGAACAGAAGACACGTCGCATGGAGCTGGAGGAAAAGACTGCCAGCAAACGCCGCAAGACACTGGAACGCGAATTGGAATGGGTACGCATGGCACCCAAGGCACGTCAGGCGAAGGGAAAAGCCCGTCTGAACTCGTACGACAAGCTCCTCAATGAGGACCAGAAGGAGAAGGAAGAGAAGCTCGAAATCTTCATCCCCAACGGTCCGCGTCTGGGAAACAAGGTCATCGAAGCCCACGGCGTGCGCAAGGCTTATGGCGACAAGCTGCTGTTCGACAACCTGGAGTTCAGCCTTCCGCCTAACGGCATCGTCGGCGTGATTGGTCCGAACGGAGCCGGAAAGACTACCCTCTTCCGCCTCATCATGGGACTGGAAACCCCTGACGCGGAAACGTTCGAAGTGGGAGAAACCGTCAAGCTCGCCTATGTGGACCAGCAACACAAGGACATCGACCCCAACAAGAGCGTCTACCAGGTCATCAGCGGAGGCAACGAACTGATACGCATGGGCAACCGTGACGTGAATGCACGTGCCTACCTGTCGCGCTTCAACTTCTCCGGTGCAGACCAGGAAAAGCTCTGCGGCGTGCTGTCAGGTGGCGAGCGGAACCGCCTCCACCTTGCCATGGCACTGAAAGAAGAGGGCAACGTACTCCTGCTCGACGAGCCGACCAATGACATTGACGTGAACACCCTGCGTGCCCTGGAAGAAGGTCTGGAGGAGTTTGCCGGATGTGCGGTAGTCATCAGCCACGACCGCTGGTTCCTCGACCGTATCTGTACACACATCCTGGCATTTGAGGGCGACTCCAAAGTGTTCTACTTCGAGGGCTCCTATTCCGAATACGAAGAGAACAAGATGAAACGTCTGGGCAAGGAAGAACCGAAGCGCATCCGTTACCGCAAATTGATGGAAGACTGATGGAAGAAAAGATAACCAAGGAATTTATCGACGGGCTTCTGCAATGGGGACAGGAGCGGCTCGACAAGGGAGACTACCCGAAGGAGACGATACGGGTCAACACCTCACACAGCATCCCCGATTGCCGCATCTACATCGATGCCATGGTGCATACGCTGGCATTGCACTGGGAGAATCCGCTGTTCCGCCCCATGGTGGAGGAGTTCGACGAGTTCCGGCATTTGCTGACGGACCATCCGGCAGAGTAGCCGGAGGGTCCGCAACGGAAGCAGCACTTATTGCTCCGACAAGTACGGATTCATGCCTGTACAAGTACGGCTTAGACCGACCAAAGTATAATACTTAGGGGGTCTAAGTATTATACTTAGCCTGCCTAAGTATAATACTTTGCCTCATCTATCCGCCACTTGAACGGAATACATGTACGGGATAGTCCAGGCAATACTCCCGGTACTGCATCTGACGAAGGTGCGTCAACAGGAACCTCATGTTCCCGCTGACGCACCTTCTTGCTTTGGCAGGACATACCGCAGCACGACGTAGCCCAGCACACCGGCCAGTACGGTGCCGACCAGCACGCCAAGCTTTGCCTGATTGAGCAGGACCTCGTCGGTCTCCCCGAAGGACAAGTTGGCAATGAAAAGCGAGACGGTGAATCCGATACCGCCCAACAGCGACACGCCTGCCACATTCTGCCAGTTCATCCCTTGCGGCAGTGCCGTCACACGGCTGCGTACGGCCAGCCAGGTGAACAGGTAGATGCCGACGGACTTGCCCAGCACCAAACCGATGACGATGGCATAGGTCACCGGACCTGCAACAGCTCCTTCCGCCCCCGACAGGGTGATTCCGGCATTGGCAAAGGCAAAGAGCGGCATGATGAGGTAGTTGACCATGCCGTGCATGCGGTCTTCCATGAACTGGAGGGGAGAGATGACCCGGTCGGAAGCCGACTCGATGCTCTTCAGGATATCAATCTGATTGGGAGTAAGCAGGATGCTGCTCTTGTCGAAATGGGGGAACTCGGCTACGTTCTCACGGATGCGCGCGATGTACTTCTTCACATTCAGGCACGGTATGGAGGGGATGGTGAAGGCGACCAGTACGCCGGCAATCGTCGCATGTACACCTGACTGCAGGAACAGGTACCACACCACAATGCCCGCCCAACAGTAGAACGTCCGCGACATGACCCGCATCCGGTTGGCAACCGCCAGCAACAGCAACACTCCGAGTGCACCCAGCAGATAAGCCGCATCGAGATGAGAGGTATAGCCGAAAGCAATCACCAGGATGCCTCCTATGTCGTCGACCACCGCAAAGGCGGTCAGGAAGATTTTCAGGCTGATCGGGACACGCTTTCCGAAAAGACTGAGCACTCCCAGCGAGAAAGCGATGTCCGTTGCCATGGGAATGGCCAGACCGTCGGCTGCCGGTGTACCTGCCGTCAGGGCAAAATAGAGCAGCACGGGAATCAGCATACCGCCCACAGCAGCAATGATGGGCAACAGAGCCTGACGAAGGCTGGAGAGCTCACCCACCAGCACCTCGCGCTTGATTTCCAGTCCGACGGAGAAAAAGAAGACCGCCATCAGGGCGTCATTGATGAACGCCATCAACGTGAGCGGCTCTCCGTGATGGCTGAACAGGTTGAAACTGCCTACCTGCAACGAGACAGGGTGACTCCAGAAGGCATGATAGGCATCCGCCCAGGGAGAGTTGGCAACTACCATGGCAAGCACGGCAACAATCATCAGCACCATACCACCATTGACGCGGTGTTTCAGGAAACTCAGGAATGAGTAATCGAAAGTTTTCATAATCGGATTGTTCATGTTCATTGTCGTATTTGTTTTGTCAGGTCAGACGTTCAGCGGGAAAGACGGGCAGCTGCCGGAAAGGGTTGCTGCTTCACTTCATGAATACCAGATAGACTGCCATCACCAGACAGAGGAAAGCCGCCGCATGATTCCAGTGCAACGCTTCTCCCTTGAAGAAGACCGTCGTAAAGACCGTGAAGATGATGAGGGTGACGACCTCCTGGATTACCTTCAGCTGCAGCAGGGAGAAAGGTCCCCCGTTGCCCACATAGCCGATGCGGTTCGCCGGAATCTGACACGAATATTCCGCCAAAGCAATAAACCAGGAGAAAAGAATGACGCCGTAGAGCGGCCAGTTGGAAATGACCTTCATTTCCTGAAGTTTCAAATGTCCATACCAAGCGAAGGTCATGAAGATGTTTGAAACAATCAACAGTAGGATCGTGTAAACGCCTGTCATATCAGTTAATCTATTTTAGAGGGTAAAAGTTCTTCTTGCACATTGGTCATGCTGCCCCACAGGCTGTAACGGGCTTCAGGATTCAGCTCCTCCAGCCGACGAAGGACGTCCTTCATCTGCGCCCGGTTGGAGGCGGTTTCATAGGGACAGTTCTTCACCTGTTTCCGGTAGCCCCGCAAGGCTGCCAGTTCCTCCAGATCGGCTTCGTGCACCAGACAGAGCGGACGAATGAGGGTCATGTCGAACTTGTGCATCACCAGCTTGGGCGGCATGCTGCTGAATGCACCCTGGAAGGTGATGTTCATCAGCAGAGTCTGAAGGATGTCGTCCATGTGATGCCCCAGGGCAATCTTGTTGCATCCGTGCTCCTTGGCTACGGTAAAGAGTGCCTTGCGCCGGTTCCACGAACAAAGGAAGCAGGGAGACTTGCGCGTGTCGGTCGAGGGGTCAAACGAAGTCTCATAATGGACAAAGGGGACTCCCAACCCTTCACTGTACGCCTTCAGATAATCCAAGTCAGCGCGGTAGGCAATGTTCGTCATACCGACATGCACCGCCATGAGCGAGAAACGCGGCTTGTGGATGCGCGAGCGCAACGCCAGCAGTTCAAGCAGCGCCATGGAGTCTTTTCCTCCCGACAGTCCCACGAGAATCTTGTCATCATCTTCAATCAATCCATACTTCACCACGCCCTTGGCAAAACGCTGGTTGATGCGGCGCAGGAGTTTGTCTTCAGTTGTCAGTAGTGCCATAAAGAGTATTCATCGTCTGAGCCAGTCACGGCTCTCTTTAAAAATGGGCAGCAAAATTACAGCATTTCAGAGAAATCTTCGTACTTTTGGGCTGACTTTATAACAAATGATTCATACAAACACCGACTTCTTATGAACAAGAGATATGTCCTGTTGCTTGCCGCCTTCCTAGGCATTACCCTGATGCAAGCCCAAACACTCAGTCAGGCACGTGAACTTTTCAACCAAGGAAAATATGCAGAAGCCCTCCCGGCGTTCCAACGTCTGGTGAAGCAGAGCCCCTCAAACGCCAACTATAATTATTGGTACGGAGCCTGCTGTGTAGAGACTGGCGCCGACTCCCTTGCTACCCCCTACCTGGAGAAGGCCGCTAAGCGGAAGGTGCTGGATGCCTACCCCTACCTGACCCGGGCACAGATGGCGCAATACCTTTATGATGAGGCTGTGGAAACCTGCGAAGACTACATCGAACTGCTCACAGCCAAAAAGAAAGAGACCACCGATGCCGAGACCGCACTGGCACGTGCCCGCATGGCTTCCCTGATGTTGCGGGGGACCGAGCGCGTCTGTGTCATCGACAGCTTTGTGGTGGACAAGGACAATTTCCTTTCTGCCTATAATATAGGTAAGGAATGTGGCTCAGTGGTCCTGGCGGACGGAAACATCTTCTACCAAAACGAATTAGGACAAAAGCGCTACTGGGCACTGCCCAAAGGCAAACACATCGGACTTTTCACCAGCGACAAGCTGCTCGATGAATGGACTGCCCCCAAAGCGGTTGAAGGATTGGGCGAGGACGGCGACAACAGCTATCCCTATCTGTTGGGCGACGGCACCACTCTTTACTATGCCAACAACGGCAGCGAATCCCTGGGAGGCTATGACATCTTCGTGACGCGTTTCAACACCGAGACCGGCAAGTTCCTCAAAGCCGAGAACCTGGGCATGCCTTACAACTCGCCCGCCAACGACTACATGATGGCCATCGACGAATTCAACAACCTCGGCTGGTTTGCGTCCGACCGCTATCAACCCGAAGGGAAGGTGTGCATCTATGTCTTCGTGCCCAACGCCTCCCGTGAGACCTTCGATTACGAGAATGACGGGGAAGAGCTGATTGTCCGCCGCGCAAAGCTGAGCAGCATCCGCGACACCTGGACGGACGAGGATGTGGTACGCCAGGCACGTCAGCGACTTGCCATGCTGGTCCATGACCGGCCGACGCAGACCGAACGACCCGACTTCACGTTCCTCATCGATGACCGGACGGTTTACCACAAGCTCGCTGACTTCCGTTCACGTGAAGCCCAGACGCTCTTCCGCCAGTGGCAGCAGATGCAAAAGGACTACCTGACCCTCTCCCAACAGCTCGACGGACTACGTACCCGGTATGCATCTTCGCCCGAAGCAAGCCGGCAGACCCTGGCTCCGCAAATCCTCGACCTGGAGAAGCGTAAGGAGCAAATGAGCAACGAGCTGGACGAATTGGAGGTAAAAGCACGCAATACTGAAAAAAATCAGCTCGACCGATAGGATATATTCCCGAAGAGCCTTACCTTTGGAAAAACTAACCAATCAGGGAGAATCACTATGGAACTAGTCATCATTGCCGTCCTGCTTGTCGTCGGACTCATTCTTTTGGTTGCCGAGGTCTACCTCTTTCCCGGCATCAGCCTGGCAGGAATCTGCTCCACCGCATGCCTCATCTTTGCCAATGTCTATGCCTATCTTCACTTGGGCGGCATGGCCTGTCTCGTCACCTTCCTCATCACCCTCGTCAGCTGTGGAGGAATCCTGCTGTGGGTCTTCCGCTCCAAGGCACTCGAACGGGCAGCCCTGAAGGAAGACATCGACTCGACCGTGCACAATACGGCTGTCGACTCCATCCGGCCGGGAGACAAAGGCATCGCCATCACCCGTCTGGCACTCATCGGCAATGCTGAAATCAACGGGCACATCGTGGAGGTGAAGTCGCTCGACGGCTTCATCGACGAGAAGACACCCATCGTGGTACAACGGGTGGTAGAGAGTACCGTATGGGTCCTGCCCGCCAAAGAGTGACTGCCTCCCCTATTCCATCACGAACCATTAACCTTTAATATTTATGACCATGTATCTGACTTTAGCGCTCATTGTCGGGATTATCATCTTCCTGGCAATCGTGTTGCACTACATCCCTTTCCTGCTTTGGCTGTCAGCCAAGGCTTCGGGTGTGCACATCTCTCTCGTACAACTTTTCCTGATGCGTATCCGGAATGTTCCGCCATCGGTAATCGTACAGGCACTCATCGAGGCTCATAAGGCCGGACTCCAGTTCATCACCCGCGACGGACTCGAAGCCCACTATCTGGCTGGCGGTCATGTCGCCAAGGTGGTCCATGCCCTGGTGTCGGCAGCTAAAGCCAATATCGAACTGTCCTTTCAGATGGCTACTGCCATCGACCTGGCAGGACGCGATGTCTTCGAAGCCGTACAGATGTCTGTCAACCCGAAGGTCATCGATACACCGCCCGTGACGGCTGTTGCCAAAGACGGCATCCAGCTGATTGCAAAAGCACGCGTGACGGTCCGTGCCAACATCCGCCAACTGGTGGGTGGTGCCGGCGAAGACACCGTCCTGGCACGTGTCGGCGAAGGTATCGTCTCCTCCATCGGCTCGTCAGAGAACCACAAGTCGGTGCTGGAGAATCCCGACTCCATCTCGAAGCTTGTCCTCCGCAAGGGACTGGATGCAGGCACCGCCTTCGAAATCCTGTCCATCGATATTGCCGACATTGACATCGGCCGGAACATCGGTGCCGCCCTGCAAATAGACCAAGCCAATGCCGACAAGAACATCGCACAGGCAAAAGCCGAGGAACGCCGCGCCATGGCTGTGGCTACCGAACAGGAAATGAAAGCAAAAGCGGAAGAGGCGCGTGCCATGGTTATCCAAGCCGAAGCGGAAGTGCCCAAGGCAATGGCAGAAGCTTTCCGAAACGGCAACCTGGGCATCATGGACTACTACCGGATGAAGAACATCGAAGCCGATACCCGGATGCGCGACAACATTGCCCATCCGCAGAACAACGGACAGGCTTCACTGGATAAATAACGTAATGACAGACTCCGCCATGGCTACTTATTTTCCTCCTTCCGAACTGATCATCAATCCTGACGGTTCCATCTTCCACCTCCACATACGTCCCGAGCAGCTGGCAGACCGTGTCATACTTGTGGGTGATCCGGAACGTGTTCCCCTCGTGGCATCTCACTTTGAAACACGCGAATGTGACATCCAAAGCCGCGAGTTCCACACCATTACTGGAACGCGGAAGGACAAACGCATCACGGTCGTATCGACCGGCATCGGTTGTGACAACATCGACATCGTGCTCAACGAGCTGGATGCCCTTGCCAACATCGACTTCGGGACCCGCCGGGAGAACCCTGTCCTGCGCTCCCTTCAGCTGGTCCGCATCGGGACGTGTGGCGGGCTGCAGCCGGACACCCCCTTGGGCTCCTTCGTCTGTTCGGAAATCTCCATCGGCTTCGACGGACTGCTGAACTTCTACGGAGGACGTGACGCCGTGTGCGACCTCGGACTGGAGCAGGCTTTCCTGACCCACATGGAGTGGAGCGGTTCGACAGGCATTTCCCATCCGTATGCCATCCATGCCGACCGTGAACTGGTCGAACGCATTGCCGGAGAAGACATGATACGCGGCATCACCATCTCGGCACCCGGTTTCTTCGGTCCGCAAGGGCGTGAACTTCGCATTCCGCTTGCCGACCCGCAACAGAACGCCAAGATTGAATCATTCAGTTACGACGGACGTCGCATCACCAACTTCGAAATGGAAAGTTCTGCCGTAGCCGGACTGAGCCGTCTGTTGGGGCACCATGCCACCACGGTCTGCATGGTCATTGCCAACCGACGTGCCAAGGAAGCCAATGCCAACTACAAGAACAGCATTGACACACTCATTGAAACAGTGCTTGAACGCCTGTAACGGCTCCAGGTTCCCTGCCTGTCAGCGAATCTGCCATTCCCCAACAAACATAATTCAGTATGTCCCGTCCCTTACGCACAATCTGTCTCCTCTTGCTTGCCGTCCTGCCATTCCGGCTGACGGCACAAGAGGAGCTTGCGCGTACCCTGCATGAACAGGAGGAAGTGCTGGCACACGACCCAGACAACACGGAGGCGCTGCGTCGGTTGATGTTTCTCCATCTCGACCGGGCGGACTACCGCAAAGCCATCGAGTACGGACAACGGCTGTTGGACATCGGATACGAAAGAAAAGACTACCACCAGGCTGTCCTCTATGCCCACACTGGACTGGGACAGGCATACACCATGCTGGGTGACTCGATTGCTTACGGGCACTTGGGACAGGCACGTTCCAACGCACTGACGGCACAGAATGACTCGGCGCTCTGCTCGGTCTACAACGGACTCGGGCTCTATGCGCTCAACATCGACAAGGACTACTACTCCGCCCTGCACTACTACTTTCTCGGACTGGAAGCTGCCAAACGCTGCCACTACGAACGGTTACACACCATTCTGCTCGCCAACATTTCCGCCGTGTACTTCCTGAAACGGGATACGGCAGGACTCGCCTACTCGCTCGAAGCCTACGAACGGGGGCACCGTCTCTCGTCTCCTTACCTTATATATATAGGTGCCCTGACGACCGCCTATATGTATTACCTGAACGGTGAATATGACCGGGCACTCCCCTACATCAAGGAAGCGGAGTTCCTCATGCAGCAGAACGACTTCTACGACCAGGGCAATGTCCATGCACTCTATGGCATGATTCTGACGGCACAAGGAAACACGGCAGAGGCCATCACGCTGTTCCGACGGGGATTAGACCTGAAGGAGAAGAACCAGACTTCCACCCACGTGATGCTGCTGCACGGCTATGCACGGGCACTGCAGCAGGAAGGTAAGACTGACAAGGCCATCCGCCTGCTGGAGGAGGCACTCTCCCTGACCGACCGGGAAAACAATGCCGTCTACCGGGACGAAGTCATCGATGCCTTGTCGGACTGTTATGCCGCCCAAGGCGATTATGCCCGGGCACTTGACTGGCTGCGTCGGCTGAACAACGAGAACGATACCCTGTACAATACCGATAAAGAGAAAATCATCAGCGAGCTGCGCCTGAAGTATGATTCCGAAAGGCAGGAGAATGAAATCAAGCAAGGGAAGCTGGCACTGCTCCGGAAAGAGAAGCATGAACAGTTGCTCATCGCCGTCCTCACGGTCATCGGAGTTGCGACCGTACTTTTGTGGCAACTTTACCGGCGCAAGAACCGGCTGTACCAAAGCATCGTCCGTCAGAACCAGGAGGCCTTGCGACGTGAACAGCAACTGTCCGACCACATCCGGGTCCTGCAGAACGAGAAATACACCGCGTCCTCACTCACGGGAGAAAAGAAGCTCACGCTCTTCCAGCGGCTGGAAGAACTGATGCGCGAACAAGCCATCTACAAAGACAACCAGCTCACCAAGGACAAGGCTGCCGAACTGCTGGATACCAACCGCACCTATCTGTCACAAGCCATCAACGAACAAACCGGACTGAACTTCACCCAATACATCAACCAGTACCGGGTGAATGAAGCCGTCCGTCTGCTGAGCGACCCCTCGAACACGACAACACTCAAAGCCATCGCTGCCGAAGTAGGCTTCAGCTCCATGTCCACCTTCTACAAACTGTTCCAGAACAGCGTGGGGATGCCTCCCAAACAATACCGCGACACGGTAATGGAGCTGAAGGAAAAGGACAACTGACACAGAGAGGGGCATCCGATACCGGAAATCTTTTCCATATACGGCAATTGCCGGAGGTGTATGCGGAAATATTAGGGGAAATCTATTCTTTTTCATTTTTTTGCGATACTGAATAGCATGAGAAAGAAGAATGAATATAAACCTCTAAACAAATGTCATTATGGAAAAAGACACACCTATCCCCTGCCGGCTGTTCCTGATGCTGGCCGTGCTTTTCGCACTTTGGGCAGGTCCTTCCTGCGCACAATCTTACCAACGTACCATTCACGGAATTGTCGTGGACGAGCATGAACAACCGCTCCCTGCCGCTCACGTGAAAGAGGTACCCACCACTCCGGGAGCATCCGTTGCCGGTGTCATCACCGACGTACAAGGACATTTCACCCTCACACTGCCTGCCTCCGCCAAAGCCATCGAGGTTTCCTTCCTGGGTTATGAAATCCAGCAGGTGGCACTGACCGACGCTACCGACTACGAGATAGCACTCGTCCCTTCCAGCGAACTGCTGGATGAAGTCGTCGTCACAGGCTACCAGACCATCTCCAAGGAACGGGCGACAGGTGCTTTTTCCAAGATTGACGCGAAGAAACTGGAGACGCAACGCCTCAACGATGTCGGTTCCATGCTCGACGGACGCATCGCCGGATACAGTGACGGCAAAATCCGTGGCGTGACCTCCATGAACGGCTTGACTACCCCGCTGTATGTCATCGACGGCTTCCCGGTGGAGAAGACCACCAACGACGGCTACGGCAACTGGGTGGAGAGCGTGCCGGACATCAATGTAGAAGACATCGAAAGCATCACCGTGCTGAAGGATGCGGCCGCCACTTCCATCTACGGTGCACGCGCTGCCAACGGCGTCGTGGTCATCACGACCAAACGGGCGAAGAAGGACCAGCTCAACGTCTCCTTCTCGGCAACCCTCACCGTACAGCCTTATGAGTATTATACAGGACACCTGGCAGATGCCGCCACCATGATTGGGATTGAATCGGAATGGGCCCTCCAAAACCCGAATCTTCAGGGAACCGATGCCGACGTCATGGAGTATGCCCAAAACGCCTTGGACAACATGACCTACCAGTCACAAGGTATCCGCAACTACCTGAAGTATTTCGCAGGGAAACAGTCACTGGACGATACCATGGCTGCCCTGGAGGCTCTTGCCGCACAAGGCTACCGCTACTACCGCGACATGGAGACGTACGGCAAACGCAACCCGCTCACCCAGCAATATAACCTGAGCATCGGCAAGGGCAGCGAACGCAACACGTTCAACGCCTCCATCTCCTACCGCGACAACCGGCTGGAGGACAAGTATTCGGCGAACCGTACCATCGGCATCAATCTCCAAAACTCCACCCGGCTCACTGACTGGCTGACCTTCGACGTCGGCACTTACCTGAACTATGGGACGGGGAACACGCAGAGCTTCGACCTCCTCTCGCCCAACTACACCTTCATGCCCTATGACGCCCTGATGGACGACGGAGGAACTCCGCACACCAACACTGAGGCTGACCGTTACAGCACCAGTCAGCTGAACACGCTGAAGAACTACGGACTCTACAACCTGGACATCACCCCGCTCGACGAAATCGGGATGAACCTGAAGAAGAACCGCGACTTCAGCAACCGTACGTTTGCACGCCTGAGCTTCCGGATTACCGACTGGCTGAAGTACACGGCGTCGTTTCAATATGAATATGCCGAACTGAAGAACAAGCAACTGCGCAGCAAGGATTCCTACGAAGTGCGCAACCGTGTGAACACATTCGCTTCCGCAGGCACCGACGGTACGGTATTCAACCTTCCCTACGGCAACATCTACTTCACCGAGGCCAACACGACACATGCCTACAACTTCCGTCAGCAACTCGACTTCCAGAAGACCTTTGCAGGCAAGCACGACGTGACCGCCATCTTCGGAACGGAAACCCGAGAGAACAAGATGGACTATGCCAGCCAGACGCTCTACAACTATGACCCCGCCCTGCTGACTTATACGCTGATTGATGCCAACCGGCTGAGCACCACCAGCGGCGTGTGGGGCTGGGCAAGCTTCACCCAGAACGACAATGCCTACATCCGTCAGCTGGTGAACCGCTACGTGTCCATCTACGGCAACGCCGCCTATACCTACGACGGACGCTACACCCTCACGGGAAGTATCCGTTGGGACAAGACCAACCTCTTTGCCACTGGCTCGAAATACCAGCGCCGTCCCATCTGGTCCACGGGTGTCAGCTGGAACCTCGACAAGGAAAGCTGGTTCAATGCCAAGGGAGTGAACATGCTGAAGCTCCGTATGAGCTACGGTATCGGAGGTAACATCGCCAAGAACTCCGCTCCTTACATGACTGCCTACTATGGCAACAACAACAATGTGGGCGGCATCCAGGGAACCATCCAGAGCCGCCCGAACCCCAGCCTGCGTTGGGAAAAGACCACGACCTTCAACCTCGGCGTCGACTTCGCCCTGCTGGACAACCGGCTCAACGGCTCGATTGAATACTACAACAAGAAAGGCTCCGACCTCCTTGCCAACACCATGGGCGTACCCACAGAGGGATGGGGTTACAGCACCTACACCATCAACAACGGCAAGATGACCAACCAAGGTTTCGAACTGACGCTCTCGGGCGACATCATCCGCACCAATGACTGGAACTGGAACGTGTCAGGCGTGCTGGGCTACAACAAGAACGAAGTGACCTACGTCAACGTGGAAGCTCCGGTAGCCTACCTGGTCATCGACTACCCGACTGCCTATCCGCGCATCGGCAATCCCTACAATGCCATTTACGGCTACCAGTGGGCAGGACTGAGCGAGACGGGTACACCGCAAGTCTATGACGCCGAAGGCAACCTCTTCACGGACATGGCTCCGACAGAAATCGAGGACCTCATCTACCTGGGAACAACCGTACCGACTTACACCGGCTCCATCAATACCAACCTGCGCTGGAAGGACTGGGAACTTGCCGCACAGTTTGCCTTCGAGGGCGGGCACAAGATGCGCAACACCAACCTCGCCTACATCTCTTCGGGCATGGCTCCCGTAAGCGCCTCCATCGCCGACCGCTGGATGGAACCGGGCGACGAGGCTCATACCGACGTACCGCGATACATCTCCTCCGAGAGTCCGGACTACAACTACGAGTACTACAACATGTACGCCCGTGCCTCGGTCAACGTCATCAGCGCTGCCAACTGGCGCATGAAGAACCTCTCGCTGACCTACCGCATCCCCGCCGACTTCTGCCGGAGCCTCTCCCTGCAGAGTGCACGCATCATGCTGGGCATGGAGAACGTGTTCACCGCAGCCAGGAGCCGAGACGCCAAGTACCTGCTGGGCGGCTACGTGAAACCCAACTACCTCTGTGGCATCTACCTGAATTTCTAACCCAACAACGAAGACCATCATGAAAAAACTGACATATCTATTCGCCCTCGCCGGACTGCTCGGCATGAGCTCCTGCAACGACTACCTGGACATCGTGCCCAAGGGCAACAAGATTCCCACTACGCTGGCTGACTATGAGGCATTGTTGCGCAATGAATATACCATCTCACAGACGCCAGTCACCAATGCGCTCTACCTGCTCAACGACCAGTACATGACTAAATCCAGTCTGGGCAGCCCGACCCTGAACACCGCCAACTACCTGTGGGACGAGAATGCCGACCGCATCACCCTCAACAACTCGGACGAAGGAACGTACTATTACCTCTATGGCGGTATCTCCTCCTGCAACCTCATCGTCGAGAATGTTCCCACGGCAACCGAGTCCACCGAGGAGGAACGCAACGAAGTGATTGCCTGTGCCAAGGTCATCCGTGCCTACAACTACTTCGTCCTGGCAAACTACTATGCGGACACCTATGAAGCTTCCACGGCAGCCGACAAGCTGAGTGTCCCCCTCATCACCAGCGCGAACATCAATGCTCCCTACCGTCAGGTGAGCATTGCCGAAATCTATGACTTCATCCTCAAGGACATACAGGAAGCCATCGACGGCGGTCTTCCGGCAAAGTCCCCGACGGTGCTCCATCCGAACCTCGGTGCGGCATACGCCCTGCTGGCACGCATCTACCTCCAGATGGGAAACTACTCCGAAGCCCTACGCCATGCCGACCTTGCCTTGGGACAGAACGATGCCCTCTATGACTGGAACGCCTTCTACAATGCCCACCAGGCAACCATCGAAAAAGCGGACGACTACACCAACCTGCCCTCCCCGATGGGGTTCGACTACGTAGAGACCTACTACTTCCGCCACGGAAGCCGTACCAGCATAGGCAATGAATCCAACATCCCCGTGGAGCGGGGCGAACGTTTCGAAGCTGGCGATGCACGCTTCCTCGCACGCTGGAAACGCTACACCACCGGTGACGACACCTACTACCGCAGCGTCAATAGCGGCTATTTCAACCACGCCGGACTGACCACTGCCGAGGTCTACCTCATCAAGGCGGAATGCCAGGCGCGGCTTGCCTCGGGCAACGACTTCACCGAAGCCATGAACACCCTCAATACCGTCCGGAAGACCCGCATCCGTCCCGACGTGTATCAGCCCGCCCAAGCCTCTACACTCGCCGAAGCCATTGACCTCATCCGCCGGACCAAAGACAACGAGCTGATTTTCTCCATCGTTCCTTTTGCCGACGCACGCCGTTTCAACAGCGAAGGCACCTACGCCCGTACGCTGACCAAGACCTACGAAGGAAAAACGCTGACCCTTGCTCCCGACTCCCACTTGTGGACCATGCCTTTCCCGGCAGGTGCTCTCAACAACCCGGGCAACGGCAGCATCCAACAGAATGTAAACAAATAAACCCTTACCACCATGATGAAAAAAGAAACCATCCTCCTTGCAGCTGCCACCTTGCTAGCCGCAGCCTGCTCCTCCACTCCATCCACTGACGGATATACCTTGACGGGACACATCGAAGGCCTGCCCGACAGTACCCACGTGCAGCTCATCCCCGTGAGCCATTACAACGAGAAGCCACTGGCGGACACCGTCATCGTCAACGGAGAATTCACCTTCACGGGCAAGATGGACGAACCGCGTGCCGTCCTCCTGCTGGTGAAAGACGCCTACGGTTCCCGTCGGCTGATGTTGGAGAACACCGCCATCAAAGTGAGTGGTGCCGTTACGGCAACCGACAACAACGGCACCCCGAGCTATGACCTCGACCGTCTGTCGGTCAGCGGCTCTCCCCTCAGTGCCCGTTATGACTCGCTGATGTCCGTACGCGAACAGATGGATGCCCTCTTCAATGCCCACGCCACGCTGTATAAAGACTCCACGATGGAGGCCCGTGCAGCCGCCGACCACAAGTTCTTCGCGACCGTTGACTCCACCTTCCACGCGGCAGTCCTGAACCAGAAGGACTCCTATTGGGGTCCGTTGCTGATGATCTCGCTCACCACCTACCTCGACAAGGGACAGCAGGCATGGTATGATGAGCTGTCCGACGCCGCCAAGGCATCCTACTACGGACAGAAGGTGAAAGAAGAGCTCTATCCTGCCGGAAAGGTCGGTTCTGCCGTTGCCGAATTCACCGTCAAGGACAAGGATGGCAAAGAGGTGACCCTCGCCTCCCTGCGCGAAGGCAAGAAGTACGTCCTCATCGACTTCTGGGCTTCGTGGTGCAACCCCTGCCGCAAGGAAATCCCCAACTTGAAGAACCTCTACAAGCTCTACGGCGACAAAGGCTTCCAGATTGTGAGCATCTCCATCGACAAGAAGAAGGCTGAATGGGAGAAGGCGCTAGAAGAAGAGCAACTGCCTTGGCCCAACTTCCTCGACGAAACAGGCGTAGCAGACCTCTACAAGGTACGGTTCGTCCCCACGATGTACCTCATCGACGCTCAAGGTACGCTGGTGGGCGAGAATCTCCGTGGACAGGCGCTTGCCGACAAGCTGAAAGAGCTGTTCCAGTAAAATACCGACGGTCATCAGACTTTGAACGGTCCAATGAATGATTGGGGTTGAATCCCGGTTCCATCACCGGGGGTTGTTTGAATACCAAGGCACAGAAGTGCAGAGGAGGAATCCGAAGCTCTTTTGTGCCTTTCCCATTCGCCCCGGTGCCCTCCAGACAGACGTCGACATTCCGGTCCGCCCTCCTCACCCGGTCGTCCCCTGCACGTTTCCACGTTTTTCCCCTCTTCCCCACAGGTTTCCCTTCCGACACGGCACGATTCCAAAAACAATTCCCTATCTTTGCCGCCAGCTTAATTGACAGAACCAAATACACGTAACACAACCATTATGGAAAATAGAAAAGGTCTTATCATGGCACTCATCGGAGTGCTGATTGTCGGTCTTGCCATTGTCTCCTTCCTGCTGTTCCGCAGCCATTCCGCCAATCAGGAGATGCAACAGCTCTTCGAGGTGGAGAAGGAAGAGATGGAGAATGAATACTCCAACTTCGCCAACCAGTATGACGAACTCCAGATCAAAATCAACAACGACTCCCTCTACCAGAAGCTGGAACAGGAGAAGCTCAAGACACAGCGTCTGCTGGAAGAGCTGCGCCAGGTGAAGTCCAGCAATGCCGCTGAAATCATGCGTCTGCGCAAAGAGCTGAAGACCGTACGTGCCGTCATGCGCACCTACATCATCCAGATCGACTCGCTCAATCGCATCAACCAGCAGCTGACGTCGGAGAACCAGAGCGTGAAAAAGAAGTACAACGAGGCAACCCAGCAAATCAGCAGCCTCTCAGAAGAGAAGAAGACCCTCAATGAGAAGGTGACTCTTGCCTCCCAGCTTGATGCCACCCACATCACCGTGACGCCGACCAACAAACGGGGCAAGAAGACAGACCGCATCAAACGTATCACCCGGCTCGACATCAGCTTCACCGTCGTGAAGAACATTACCGCCGAAACGGGACAGCGCACCCTCTATGTCCGCATCACCAAGCCGAACCAGGAAGTGCTGACCAAGAGTGCTGCCAACACCTTCCCCTATGAGAACCGCAACATCGCCTACTCCATCAAGAAGTACATCGAATACACGGGCGAAGAACAGAACGTGACCGTGTACTGGAATGTCGAAGAGTTCCTCCAGGCAGGTACCTACCGGGTGGACATCTTCGCCGACGGCAACCTCATCGGCTCGCAAACATTTGACTTGGATTGACGGGGCATTTCCCCGATACCCTCTCCCTCCTGTCTTACCGACGGGAATGATACGGACAAGGCACGAAGACACGACACGGAACTCCATCCGGACGGCAGTTCCCTCTCGCGTCTTCGTGCCTTGCTCGTTTATTCTCCACATTGGAAGGAAGATAACGACGGGTGAATAACCCTTTTTAACTTCGGTAACGTTATAAATTCCTAAAGGAGTATGGTTATTCAATCAATGCAGAGTTACTTTGCACACATCGTTGCATACGCAATTATTGCCGTGCAAAGAAAACCTCAACCACCTAAATTCAGGATAAGAAATATGAAGAAACTAATCGGCATCCTTCTGCTGTGTTCCGTTTGCAGTGCGGCACACAGTCAGACTGTCCTCAGCCTGGACAGTTGCCGGGCAATGGCTCTGCGCAACAACAAAGAGCTGCGCATTGCACGAGAAAAGACAAAGTCCGCGCACTACGAACGCAAGGCGGCATTCACCAACTACCTGCCCAAGCTGTCTGCCACAGGCGCCTACCTGCACAACAACAAGGAGCTCTCCCTCTTGAGCGACGACCAGAAGACAACCCTCACCAACATGGGGACCGGTCTGGCGACTGCCGTCCCCGCCCTGCAGGCACTGGGTGTGGACCAACTGCTCAACTCTCTGGGCAGCACAGTTGTCAACGGACTGCGCACTGACACACGCAATGTCTATGCCGGTGCCGTCACCCTGACGCAGCCTCTCTTCATGGGAGGCAAGATACGCGCCTACAACCAGATTACGCGCTACGCCGAACAGCTCTCACGTGCCCAGGAGAATGCCGGCACGCAGGACATCATCCTCAGCACCGACGAAGCCTACTGGCAGGTGGTCTCACTCGCCAACAAGAAACGGCTTGCCGAAAGCTTCCTGGCACTGGTGAAGCAACTCGACAGCGATGTCGACAAGATGATACGCGAAGGGGTAGCCACCAAGGCGGACGGACTGTCCGTCAAGGTCAAAGTCAACGAAGCCGAAATGACACTCACCAAGGTCAACGACGGACTGAGCCTCGCCAAGATGTTGCTTTGCCAGCTCTGCGGCATCGACGACCTGCACACCCCCATACAGCTGGCTGATGAGACGTTGGAGAACCTGCCCTTACCGACTTCCAGCACCGAAGCGGACGTGGAGATGGCATTCAACAACCGTCCGGAACTCATCAGTCTCGAACTTGCCCACAAGATTTACCGGCAGAAGGTGAACGTGGCACGCGCGGAGTTCCTGCCCAGCGTGGCACTGACGGGCAACTATCTCATCACCAACCCTTCCGTATTCAACAGCTTCGAGAAGAAGTTCCGCGGCATGTGGAACGTCGGTGTCCTCGTCAGTGTACCCATCTTCCACTGGGGAGAGGGAGTCTACAAGGTGAAGTCTGCCAAGGCACAGGCCGAAGCCGTCCGCTACCAGCTCGACGAAGCCAAAGAGAAAATCGAGTTGCAGGTGAACCAGTGCGCCTTCAAAATCGACGAGGCGCTCCGCAAGCTGCAAATGACGGAAAAGAACATGGAGAAAGCCGACGAGAACCTGCGCTATGCCAACCTGGGCTTCAAGGAAGGCGTCATCCCGACCAGCAACGTGCTGGAAGCACAGACAGCCTGGCTCTCCGCCCAGTCGGAGAAAATCGACGCACAAATCGACGTGAAGCTCACCGATGTCTACCTGAAGAAGGCGCTCGGCAAGCTCGGTCAGTAAATCCTCCCCAAGAATCAACAAGAACGTATAACATCAAAACCATTTTATAAAAGCCTACAACTATGCTTACAGAAAAACAACAGAACAAGAATATCATATTGGCACTCATCACCCTGGTGCTCGTCATCGGAGTGGTAGCCCTGGTGGGATACCTCACGTTGGGAAGGACCCCGGAAATCATTCAGGGACAGGCTGAAGCCGACGAATACCGTGTATCGAGCAAAGTACCGGGACGCATCCTGGAGCTCCGCGTCAAGGAAGGACAGAAGGTGCACAAGGGCGACACCCTTGCCATCCTCGAAGCTCCCGACGTAGCAGCCAAACTGGCTCAGGCTGAAGCAGCCGAAGCTGCCGCACAGGCACAGCATGAGAAGGCGGAACGCGGCACACGCGCCGAGCAGCTGCAAGCCGCCTACGAGATGTGGCAGAAGGCGAAGGCTGGACTGGAGATTGCCGAGAAATCCTACAACCGCGTGAACCGCCTCTTCGAAGAGGGAGTGATGTCGGCACAGAAGCGCGACGAGGCTTACGCCAACTACAATGCCATGGTAGCCACGGAAAAGGCGGCACGTGCCCAGTATGACATGGCGCGCAACGGTGCACAACGGGAAGACAAGGCGATGGCGGCTGCCATGGTCGACCGTGCCAAGGGTGCCGTGGCTGAAGTGAACTCCTACATCAACGAGACCGTGCTGATCGCACAGGCTGACGGCGAAGTGACCGAGATATTCCCCAAGGTAGGCGAACTCGTGGGGACGGGCGCTCCCATCATGAATGTCACCCTCCTGGATGCCGTATGGGCCACGTTCAACGTCCGCGAGGACCTGCTGAAGGACTTCCAGATCGGACAGGAAATCACGGCATACGTCCCCGCCCTCGACCAGGAAGTGCACCTCAAGGTGTACTACATGAAGGACCTGGGCAGCTATGCGGCATGGAAGGCCACCAAGACGACCGGTCAATTTGACATGAAGACGTTCGAGGTGCGCGCCGAACCGGCACACCCGCTACCCGGCCTGCGTCCCGGCATGAGCATCATAGTCAAAGGAATCGAGTAAGACAATCCGGCTTCCGCAAGTTCAGGCGGAATGCCAGCAAGAAACAACCAGAATCATGCGAATCCTCCTTCTTCGAATAGAGAGGCTTACCCTGCGGGAGCTCAAGCGGATGACAGCCCGTCCGCTATACCTCTTCTGCATGGTCATCGCCCCCCTGTTCTGTTACCTGTTCTTTACCACCCTGATGGGTAGCGGACTGCCGACCGGACTGCCGGTGGGCGTGGTCGACATGGACAACACCTCGACCACCCGTACCATCGTGCGCAACCTGGACGCCTTCCAGCAGACTGCCATCACCGCCCACTACAAGGACGTGACCGAAGCCCGCCAGGCGATGCAGCGCGGCGACATCTACGCATTCTACTACATCCCCGAAGGCACGACTGAAAAAGCCATCTCGGGCCGTCAGCCCCGCGTGTCGTTCTACACCAACGGCTCCTATCTCATTGCCGGCTCGCTGCTCTACAAGGACCTGCTCACCATGACCGAGCTTGCCAATGCGTCCGTGGGACAACAGACGCTGCTGGCAAAAGGCGCCACCGAACGGCAGGCACTGGCGTTCCTGCAACCCATCCTCATCGACACCCATCCGCTCCACAACCCGTGGCTGAACTATTCCGTCTACCTGTGCAACACCTTGCTGCCCGGCGTGCTGATGCTGCTCATCTTCATGGTGACAGTCTACTCCATCGGCTCGGAAGTGAAGGAGGGGACGGCACACGAATGGATGTGGCTGGGTCACAACAACCTCAACCTCGCCTTGGCAGGCAAGCTGTTTCCGCAGACCATCATCTTCTTCATCATGGCAGCGGGCTACAACGTCTACCTCTACGGCGTGCTCCACTTCCCGTGCAACAGCGGCATCTTCCCCATGTTGCTTGCCTCGCTGTTGCTGGTGCTTGCCTCACAGTCGTTCGGCATCTTCCTCTACGGACTGTTGCCGACCCTGCGTTTTGCCCTGAGTGCCGCCTCGCTGTGGGGCGTCATCTCCTTCTCCATCTCAGGCTTCAGCTTCCCGGTGATGGCGATGCACCCGACCCTGCAGGCGCTGAGCAACCTGTTCCCCCTGCGCCACTACTTCCTCATTTACGTGGACCAGGCGCTCAACGGCTACCCGATGAGCTATGCATGGGTGTCCTACCTCGCCCTGCTCGTGTTCGTGCTGCTGCCTCTATTCATCCTGAAGCGGATCCACAATGCCATCCTCTATTACCGCTACATACCCTAAACGAAAAGACATCATGAAACAAAATAACCTACGTACCGTGTTCAAAGAAGGCTTCCTCGACATCTTCTATGTGTGGGGGATGGAGATGCGCAGTGTCCTCAAGGACGCCGGCGTGCTGATATTCTTCGTCCTCGTCCCCCTCGCCTATCCGCTGGTCTATGCCTTCATCTACACCAATGAGACCGTACGCGAGGTGCCCGTTGTGGCTGTCGATGCGTCCCACTCCTCGCGCAGCCGCGAGTTTCTCCGTCGGGTGGACGGCACTGCCGATGTGCATATCGTGGGCTATGCCGCCAACCTGGAGGAGGCGAAGCGCATCATGCGTGAGAAAGGTGCATACGGCAGCATCTACATCCCCGAGGAGTTCAACGACAACCTGATGCGGGGCGAACAGGCATACGTCAGCATCTTCTGCGACATGAGCGGACTGCTCTACTACAAGGCGTTGCTGAGCTCGTGCACCGAGGTGTCGCTCGACATGAACAAGGACATCCAGGTGCAACGGCTAGGCAACACGACCGCCCGTCAGGACGAAGTCAGCACGCAGCCCATCGAGTACACGTACGTCACCCTGTTCAATCCCCAGAACGGTTTTGCCTCCTTCCTCATCCCCGCCGTGCTGATGCTCATCATCCAGCAGACCCTGCTGCTGGGCGTCGGCCTGTCGGTCGGCACCCAACGGGAGGGGAACCGCTTCCGCGAACTTGTCCCCATCAACCGCCACTACCACGGCACGTTGCGCATCGTGCTGGGCAAGGCGCTGGTCTATCTGATGTTTTACCTGCTGGTCGATGTCTACATCGTCTGTGTCGTGCCGAAGCTGTTCAGCCTCGTGCAGATACCGGACGCCGGCACATTGGCAGCCTTCATGCTGCCCTACACCCTGGCGTGCATCTTCTTTGCCATGACGGCTTCCATCCTCATCCGCAACCGCGAGACGTGCATGCTCATCTATGTGTTCACCTCCGTCCCGTTGCTCTTCATCAGCGGAATCTCGTGGCCGGGGGCATCCATCCCGGCATTCTGGAAGGTATTCTCCTGGATATTCCCCTCGACCTTCGGCATCAACGGCTTTGTCCACATCAACACCATGGGGGCTACCCTGGGAGAAGTGGCTGCCGAGTATCGTGCCCTCTGGATACAGACGGGCGTATACTTCCTCACGACCTGCCTGGTCTACCGGTACCAGATTATCCGCAGCCGCAAGCTGTTGCTGAAGGAACGGGAGAAACAGCTGATGAGCCAACTGGCAACGGACAATTGATTACTTGCGGTTGCGGTAGTCAGTGGGCGACATGCCGCAATGCTTTCTGAAGTAACGTCCGAAGGTGGACTGGTCGGTGAAGTTCATCGCATCGGCAATCTCCTTGATGCTCATGGACGTCGTACTGAGGTAATGCTGTGCACGGACGATGGAGGCAGTCTCTATCCACTGGATGGCGGTGCGTCCGGTCTTAGCCTTTACGACAGACGAGAAGTAGTTGGGCGACAGATGCTGCTCGGTGGCATAGAAAGTCACCTTGCGTTCCCGGGTACAATGTTGCATCAGGGAATGGAAGAACCGGTTGAAGATGTTGTCCTCACGGCTCTGGGGGATCTCCTCCACCGGCGACCCTTCGAAATAAATCTCCAGCGCCTCCAGGAACAAAGCCTGCAAAAGGGTCCGGATCAGCAGACGGCGCATTGCCGCACCTTGTCCCGACTCCGTCTGCACGGACAACCGGGAACGGTCAAGCATCAGCTCCACCAGCTGCTCCATGCGCCCATACTGCGCTGAGGTGATACGGATGCACGGATGGCCGCGCAACAGCATCACGTCCTGCAAAGGCATGTCAGACAGGGTCGTGTAGAGCCGGTCCAGCTCCGTCAACAGCAGGAAGCCGTCGAAGTCATCGCTGTGGCGCACAATCCGTGTAGAGGTATAAGGAACATGAAAACACAGGAAACAGCCGTTCACCGGGTAGACACGGTCATTGACCAGGATGTCTGCCTGTCCCCGTCGGCAAAGGAAGAAACCAATCTCATTCTGTGCCGTCAAGCCATACGTGGCGTTCACCTCCGCCAGGTCCAATATACGAAACAATGACTTTTCCATCTGCATGCAGTTTGCCCGCAAAGATAAGGAAATATCCAAACTTCATAAAATGACTATTCCTTTATAATAAGACCAACTAGAATAATCCAACGGACAGGAATCTCAACATACATTTCGCACCAAGCGGATGGTAAAAAGAGAGCATCTGTCGGCTTTTTTCGTTGAAATTGCACAATTCTTCCCCTGTATTGCACTTCCGTCGATGAACGGGCTACCCTATCTTTGCCGATTCAAAAACGAGACTCAAATGTACAGGATAGGATTAGATGTAGGTTCTACCACCATCAAGACAATCGTGCTCGATGAGAGCGGCCGGATTGTTTATTCACGCTACGAACGTCACCACGCCAAAATACAGGAAAAGTTACTCGCCCTGCTGTCGGACATCCGCACCCGGCTGGGCGATGCCGAGGTCACGCTCCGCCTGACAGGCTCTGTCGGGATGGGTATTGCCGAACGGTGCAGCCTCCCCTTCGTACAGGAGGTGGTCGCAGCGACCAACTACATCGCCCGCAACCATCGGGAAGTGTCTACACTGATTGACATCGGCGGAGAAGATGCCAAGGTCGTCTTCCTCCACGAGGGCGAAGCCACCGACCTGCGCATGAATGGCAACTGTGCCGGAGGTACGGGCGCTTTCATCGACCAGATGGCTATCCTGCTGAACGTGACTCCCGACGAGCTGGGGACCCTGGCGCTGAATGCCACACACATCTATCCCATCGCGTCGCGTTGTGGCGTGTTCAGCAAGACAGACATCCAGAACCTCATTGCCAAGAACGCCTGCAAGGAGGACATCGCCGCCTCCATCTTCCACGCCGTTGCCGTGCAGGTCATCGTGACCCTGGCACACGGATGCGACATCACAGCGCCGCTGTTGTTCTGCGGAGGTCCGCTCACCTTCCTGCCTGCCCTGCGCAAAGCGTTCACCGACTACCTGCAACTGTCGCCCGACGAGGTAGTGCTGCCTGAAGACAGCCATCTGATACCCGCCTGGGGCTCTGCCTTGTCGGAGGAAGATAGCCAGCCGGTCCGCCTTTCCTGCCTGAGCGACTCCATCAACCGGCATTTGTCCGTCACCTACCAGCCTGCCGAAAGCCTGGAACCCATCTTCAGCGATGACGACGACTACCGCCGGTGGAAAGAACGCATCTCGCAAAGCCCCATCCGGGAAGGCAGCCTCCGACCCGGCGTTGAAGAAGTGACGCTGGGCATCGACTCCGGCTCGACCACAACGAAGATTGTCGTCCTCAACCGCCGGAACGAGCTGCTGTACACCTACTACCACGGCAACGACGGCAACCCGATAGCGACCGTGGAGAAGGGACTGCGCCTGTTCCGCGAACGGTGCGAAGAGGCGGGCACGCAAATCCGCATCACCGGCAGCTGCTCCACCGGTTATGGAGAAGACCTCATCAAGGCTGCCTTCCGCCTCAACGGAGGCATCATCGAAACCATAGCCCACTACATGGCTGCACGTCATGTGACGAAGGATGTGTCCTTCATCCTCGACATCGGCGGACAGGACATGAAGGCAATGTTCGTATCGGGAGGGGTCATCAACCGCATTGAAATCAATGAAGCCTGCTCCTCGGGATGCGGCTCGTTCATCGAGACGTTCGCCAAGTCACTGGGGCTCCCGGTGCAGGACTTTGCGGTCGAAGCCTGTCATGCCACCCGCCCCTACGACCTGGGAACCCGCTGCACGGTGTTCATGAACTCCAAGGTGAAACAGGCACTCCGCGAGGGAGCCGGGCTCGGGGACATTGCAGCCGGACTGTCCTACTCGGTCGTGAAGAACTGCCTGTACAAGGTGCTCCGTCTGAAGAGCACCGAGGAACTGGGACCGCACATCGTGGTGCAGGGAGGAACCATGAAGAATGACTCCGTGGTGCGTGCCTTCGAGAAACTCATCGGCAGAGAGGTGTTCCGCAGCAACCATCCGGAGCTGATGGGCGCCATCGGGTGCGCACTCTATGCCCGACAATATGCTTCGGCTGACGCCACGCTCGACGAAGTGCTGGGCAGCGCCTCCTACACCACCCATCCGCAGAACTGCCACGGATGCGAAAACCAATGTCTCATCACGACCTACCGCTTCGCAAACGGCAACCGCTACTACTCGGGCAACCGCTGCGAAAAGGTATTTACCAATAAAGGTACGGAACAGCGACAGGGACAGAACGTCTATGCCCGGAAGGAGCACCTGCTGTTTGACCGCCACATCGAGGTGGAGCATCCCATAGCCGTCATCGGCATCCCGCGCTGCCTGAACCTGTACGAGGAGTATCCCTTCTGGCACACACTGCTCAACCGTTGCGGTCTGCGGACGGTCCTGTCGGCGCCATCGAGCTTTGCCGCCTACGAAGCCAAAGCCAAGCTGGTGATGTCGGACAACATCTGCTTCCCCGCCAAGCTGGCACATAGCCACATCCAGGACCTTATCGACCGCCGGGTAGACCGCATCTTCATGCCCTTCGTCGTCTTCGAGAAACAGGAAAGCGGACAGAACAGTTACAACTGCCCCATCGTCTCGGGCTATGCCGAGGTCATCAAGAGCGTGCAGCGTGTGGGCGTCCCCATCGACTCGCCGACGATCACCTTCAAGGACAAGGACCTGCTCTACAAGCAGTGCAAGGCGTATCTCCGGACGTTCAGCATCCCGGACAAGACCATTCGAAAGGCGTTTGAAGAGGCTTTGAAGGAAGCAGACCGTTTTGAAGAACAGCTCATCGATGCCAACCGGCAGGTACTCGCGGCAGCCGACAGACAGACGCTGACCGTCCTGCTCGCCGGACGTCCCTACCACACCGACCCGCTGATTCAGCACAAGCTCTCGGACATGATTGCCGCGATGGGCGTCAACGTGCTGACCGACGACCTCGTCCGCCACACGTCCCTCCCCATGGAAGACGTGCACTACCTGTCGCAGTGGGCGTATCCCAACCGCATCCTGAAAGCCGCCAAGTGGGTTGCCATGCAGGGACCACACATCCAGTGCATGCAGATGACCTCGTTCGGATGCGGACCGGACGCCCTGCTCACCGACGAGACCCGCGACCTGCTGAAACGGTACGGGAAGACACTCACCCTGCTGAAGATTGACGACGTGAGCAACATCGGTTCCATCAAGTTGCGCGTCCGCTCCACCATCGAAAGCCTGCGCCTGTCGGGGAAGGAGGAGGAACGTCCGGCTGTCCGTCCGTTTGTCACCACCCCGCCCTTCCGTGAGGAAGACCGGAAGCGGAAGATTATCGCTCCGTTCTTCACCCCGTTCATCTCTCCGCTGATTCCGCCCCTCATGAAGCTTGCCGGCTATGACGTGGAGAACCTGCCCGTGAGCGACACGGCATCCTGCGACTGGGGACTGAAGTACGCCAACAATGAAGTCTGCTATCCTGCCACCCTCATCGTGGGCGACATCGTGAAGGCCTTCAAGGAAGGACGTTACGACCCGGAAACGACCGCCGTAGCCATGACCCAGACGGGAGGACAGTGCCGTGCCTCGAACTACCTTTCGCTCATCCAACGCGCCCTGGCAGAATCCGGCTTCGGACAGGTGCCCGTCATCTCCCTCACCTTCGGCGGACAGCTGGGAAACGAGCAGCCGGGCTTCCGTGTCAACTGGTTCAAGATGCTCCCGACCATCCTGAATGCGCTACTCTTCTCCGACTGCATTGCCAAGCTCTACTATGCCACCATCGTACGGGAGAAGGAAGAAGGGACTGCCGTCCGCCTCAAAGAGAAGTACCTGGACATTGCCAAACGGTTGATAGAGAACGGCAGCACGGACGAATGGCTTGCGACACTGCGCACGGCAGCAGCCGAGTTTGACGACGCCACCTGCGACCGGGACGTGCCCCGGGTAGGCATTGTGGGAGAGATTTTCCTCAAGTTCAACCCCTTTGCACAAAAGAACATTTGCGAATGGCTCATCAGCCGACGCATCGAGGTCGTCCCTCCCCTCCTGACCGACTTCTTCGTCCAGGGGTTCGTCAACTACAAGGTGAACCAGGACACCGGACTCCAGAAGAAGGTCGTACCCGGCAGCCTCATCCACTGGCTCTACAGGCTGGTATGGAGACGGATGGAGAAGTTCAACCGTGCCGGCAGCCGGTTCCGTCACTTCACCCCCTTTGCCAACGTGTTCGATGAGTCCAGGGAAGCTTCGCGCATCATCTCGCTCAACGCCCAGTTTGGCGAAGGCTGGCTGTTGCCCGGGGAAATCCTTTCCCTTGTGCGCCAACGGGTTGACCATGTCATCAGTCTCCAACCTTTCGGCTGTATTGCCAACCACATTGTCTCAAAAGGTATCGAGAAACGCATCAAGGACCTCTATCCCCGGATGCACCTGCTCTCACTTGACTTCGACAGCGGCGTGAGTGACGTGAACATCATGAACCGTCTGTTGCTGTTCACGAACAGCCTAAAGACCGAGGAGAGTCACGCATCAAGAACGGACCGGGACATTGCCGCCCGATAGACTTCCCTCATCAAGCATCACGAAGGGCCGGTCTCCCCACGAGGAGGTCGGCTCTTGTTGTATCCATTGCCGCCTGAAGCTGACCTTTGTCCCGCCTCTCCAGCAAGGCCATCGTATTCCCACGCCGTGGGACCGTGAGTTCCACGCCGTGGGACTGACAGTCCCAGCGCCTGGAACTCGAAGTTCCAACGGCTGGAACCCGAAGTCCCAAAGGCTGGAACCCGGAGTCCCACGCCGTGGAAATACGGTTGGGACTCTCTTTTGGGGAATAACGGAAGAAGATTGGTTCCTGGAAAAGAGCTGTAGAGTTGAAAATGGAGTAAATTACCTACTCAAGTTTCGCATGGGCTCAACCTATCTGTGGGCAAGACGTCAAGAGACCACAACTGGAGCCTGCGAAAGTGGAACCAACGACAAAAAGTAACGTGAATGGCATCAGTAAGAGTGAAATTCCGCCCCTCTTCCAATACCACTGACGATGTATTGTGCGAGGCACGGTTGGGCAAGTGTTGCCAAGAGCAAAAACATACCGCTTTCCGTCATCAGCGAAGGTATGGGACACGACTCTGAGGAAACCACACGCATCTATCTCACATCGTTGGATTCCGATGTGATAGACAAAGCTAATAGCCTTATCCTGAAAGGGCTGTGAGGGCTTAACTAAGCTGTTTAGCCAGGCATTTATCTCTTGCTTAGAGATAATGGCAAGTGTGCGAATTTACGAAGAATGTTACAATATCCAACCATACGCGTATGTAAAACTATGGTCTCGGAAGTCTGCGATGCAACAGTTAACGCAACATTTGTTTATGAAAAACAAAAGCTGATAGTTTTAGAGTATTGAATATCAACAGGTGTATTGAACGAATTTATCTCTAAGCAAGAGATAAATGTACGGCAGGTCATATAATTCTAAGAATCATGGAATTGTTTGGAGTATTGAACAAACTAAAAACAAAATATTATGAACTTAAATAATATCCTACAGAAGCTTGAAAAGAACAAATACCAAGAGTACTTGCCCACTTCGAAATCACGTTGGGAAACTCTTAGAGAAAGTTTTCGCCCAGTAGAAATTAAAACGCTACTCGTTGGAGAGGCGCCGCCTGACGGAGGTACAAGGTTCTTTTATCATGACGATGTGCCTCAACATGACAATTTATTTTTAGCTGTTATGAAAGTTCTATACCCAACTGAAGCTAAAGCATATAAAATAAGAAGAACACCCAAAGCCAAAAAGGCACTTTTGGAAAGGTTTAAGGCTGATGGCTTTTATCTAATGGATTTATATCCTATGCCATTAGATCAAAAGCCCAAAGGAAAAGGCGCGTCTTTCTTTTCTAAAGTATTCATGGAGAAGCTCAAACAAGAGACTTTAGCGGAAGATTGTCGCATTATTCTTCTTAATCCTGCAAAGAAATTGGAACAACCATTGAAAGATCTTGGTTATAAGGTTTTTGTTGTGCCTTTTCCATTATATGAGGGGAAGGTAAAATTCATTCAGCAATTCGGAGAAATAGTAAAAAACAAATAAATATGGAAAGGCTGAGGATGCAGAGCCTTGACGTGACAAGCTCAAACATAGACAAGATTGCGCGGCTGTTTCCGCAATGCGTAACGGAACACAAAGATAAGGATGGCAAGACGGTGCTGGGCATTGACTTCGAGAAACTGCGTGACGAACTGTCTGCCGACGTGATAGACGAGGGCGAAGAACGCTATCAGTTCACATGGCCGGACAAGAAGGTTCATGCACATTTGGCTAATATGCCGACCACTAAAACGTTGCGCCCATGTCGGGAAGAAAGTGTGGACTTCGACCATACACGGAACCTTTACATTGAGGGCGATAACCTCGACGTGCTGAAAGTGCTTCGGGAGACATATCCCGGTAAAGTGAAAATGATTTATATCGACCCACCGTATAACACAGGGAATGACTTTGTTTACAACGATGACTTTTCGCTTGACGCTGATGAGTATAAAGAGAACAGCGGGCAGACCGATGAAGATGGCAACCGATTGGTTCAGAACACGGAATCTAACGGACGTTTCCATACGGATTGGCTGAATATGATTTATCCGAGGTTGAAAGTGGCGAAAGACTTGCTGACGGAGGATGGGGTGATATTTATTTCGATTGATGATAACGAACAAAAGAATCTTAAAAATGTCTGTGATGAAATATATGGAGAAAACAATTTCCTAGCACAAATCGTATGGGAAAGGGCTTTTTCTCCTATCAATTTGATGAAACATTTTTCGCCATCACATGACTATATTTTATGTTATGCTAAAAACATAGAAGTGACCATTTGCAATGGTATTCCAAGAAGTGCGGAAGCTGATAGCAGATATTCAAATCCGGATAATGATCCTCGTGGGGTTTGGTCTTCAAGTGACATTTCTGTCGGACCTGCTATAGCTGAAAATATTTATACGATAACAACGCCTTCCGGACGTAATGTAGAGCCTCCAGCTGGACGCAGCTGGAGGCTCTCGCGAAAAGCTTTTCGCGAGAGACTCCAAGATAATCGAATTTGGTTTGGACCTGACGGAGATGGTGTACCTCGCATAAAAAGATTTTTTTCCGAACTTCGCAAAACAGGTATTACTCCAATGACTATTTGGAAATATACAGAAGTTGACCATTCGCAAGGAGCAACTCAAAAATTAGCACAAATATTTGATGGGAAGAAATATTTTAATTATCCAAAACCTGTTGATTTAATAAAAAGATGTGTGTCTCTTTATTCAAATCAAAACTCCATCATCCTTGACTTCTTCTCCGGCTCCGCCACAACAGCCCACGCCGTGATGCAACTCAACGCCGAGGACGGAGGCCACCGTAAGTTCATCATGGTGCAGCTTCCCGAAAAGACTGACGAGAAGAGCGAAGCCTACAAAGCCGGGTATAAGACCATCTGCGAGATAGGCAAAGAACGCATCCGCCGAGCCGGAAAGAAAATCAAGGAAGAAAACGCAGGCAAGGAGGGCATCGACAAATTGGACATTGGTTTCCGCGTGTTGAAGTTGGACAGCTCGAATATGCAAGATGTGTATTACACACCACAGGAGTTTACCATGAACGACCTCTTTGCCGACAACGTAAAGCCTGACCGCACGGCGGAAGACCTGCTCTTCCAAACAATGCTGGACCTGGGCGTAGAACTTTCCGCCACCATCGAACAACGGACAATGAACGGCAAGCAGGTATTCTTCGTCAACGACAACTACCTCGTTGCCTGCTTTGACACGGACATTACGGAAGAGACCATCAAGGCAATAGCCAAGCTGAAGCCCTATTACTTCGTGATGCGCGACAGCTCGCTGGCCTCGGACAACGTGGCGGACAACTTCGACCAACTGTTTGAGACGTACAGCAAGGACACCATCCGCAAAATCGTGTAAGCCCTATGAAATTTCAATTCAAGATACAGCAGTACCAGACGGATGCTGTGGAGAATACGGTCAGCGTATTTGCCGGACAACCCTCGCACGACCCGGCGGCATACCGCCGCGACGTGGGACGCGAGCGGCTAGAGCTAGACGAAACCGGATACCGCAATGCGGAGGTAGAACTCGACGCAAAGCAGTTGCTGGAAAACATCCGCCAAGTGCAGCGCGAGAGCAACATACCCCTGTCAGACAAACTCGTGACGGTCGGCGGCATGGGCGTGTGCCACCTCGATATCGAGATGGAAACAGGTACGGGCAAAACCTATGTGTACATCAAGACAATGTTTGAGCTGAACAAACGCTACGGCTGGAGCAAGTTCATCGTGGTCGTGCCGAGCATAGCCATCCGCGAAGGTGTGTACAAGAGCTTCTCCATGCTGGAAGACCACTTCATGGAACACTATGGACGAAAGGCGCGTTACTTTGTGTACGACAGCGGGAACCTGAACCTGCTGGACAGCTTTTCGAGCGACGGTGGCATCCATGTGATGATTATCAACACGCAGGCATTCGCTGCCTCGCTGAAAGAAGGCGGGCGGAGCAAAGAGAGCCGCATCATCTACGACAGACGCGATGCATTCGGCAGCCGAAGGCCCATCGACGTGATTGCCGCCAACCGTCCGATTATCATCATGGACGAACCGCAGAAGATGGAGGGCGAAGCCACACAGACCGGACTGAAACGCTTTACACCGCTGTTCGTACTGAACTACTCTGCCACGCATAAGACCAAGCACAACACGGTGTATGCCCTCGATGCCCTGGATGCCTACAAGGAAAAGCTGGTAAAGCGCATCCAGGTGAAAGGCTTCGAACTGAAGAACCTGCAAGGTGCGAATACCTACCTGTACATAGACAGCATTATCCTTTCCAAGAAAGAACCGCCTATGGTCAGGATAGAGTTGGAGGTGAAGCGGAATGGGGGAATAAGACGGGAGTCAAAGAAGCTGGCATACGGTGATGACCTGCTTGTGGTGTCCGACCTGAACCAATATAAAGGTTATGTGATTTCCGACATCAATCCCTACCGCAACACGGTGACTTTCCTCAACGGCGTTACGTTGCGCAAAGGTGAAGTGACAGGCGACGTGAGCGAGCTCGCCTTGCAACGGGTACAGATACGCGAGACCATCCGTTCACACTTCGAGAAAGAACGTGAACTGTTCGCGAAAGGCATCAAGACGCTTTCGCTGTTCTTTATTGACGAAGTGGCGAAATACAAGAGCTACGACGAACAGGGGAACGAGGTAAAAGGCGTGTTCCAACAAATCTTTGAGGAGGAATACACGAGTCTGCTCAACGAGAACCTTTCCCTGTTCGATGACGCTTACCAAGCCTACCTGCGCCGCTTCCAAGTGCAGGAGATACATGGCGGCTACTTCTCCATCGACAAAAAGAGCGGTCGTGCCATAGACAGCAAGACAAGCAGGAAAAGCGACCTCTCGGATGACATTTCCGCCTATGACCTGATTCTGAAAAACAAAGAGCGTTTGCTGAGCTTTGACGAGCCTACACGTTTCATCTTCTCACATTCCGCCCTGCGTGAGGGTTGGGACAATCCCAACGTATTCCAAATCTGCACCTTGCGTCACAGCAACTCGGAAGTAAACAAACGGCAGGAAGTGGGACGAGGATTACGCCTCTGCGTAGACAAGGACGGCAACCGCATGGACAAGGAAATGCTGGGCGACCGGGTGCATGACATCAACAGACTGACTGTCATCGCCAACGAGAGTTACAGCACCTTCGTAGACGACCTGCAGAAGAAGACACGCGAATCACTGCGCGAGCGTCCGCGGCAAGCCACAATGGACTTCTTCAAGAACAAGACCGTGCTGCTCGCCGACGGCGCAAAGCATGTGATTACGGAGAACGAAGCGATTTCCATTCATGCTTACCTGTACGACAATGGATATATTGACGAACAAGGCGTAGTGACCCAACACTACAAGGATGATTTGCTGGAGAATCGTGTGGCTGCATTGCCTCATCGACTGGAGCCAATGACACACAGCATCCACACGCTGGTACAAAGCACTTATGATGAAAACGTCTTGCTGGGCGAAATGATAGAGGACGGCAACCAAACGCAGTCGCCTGAAAACAAACTGAACGAGAATTTTGCCAAGAAGGAGTTTCAGGAGTTGTGGCACAGCATCAATCACAAGTACGTCTATACCGTGCATTACGATAGTGATGAACTCATCCGCAAAGCCGTTGATGCCATTGACAAGGAACTGTATGTGACAGAACTGAAATACATTCTGACCGAGGGAACACAGCAGGCCGCTGACCAATTCGGCGACACGCGCACCACGACCAAGAAGATAGGAACGGTAAGCACCTCAACCGTGAAGTACGACCTGGTGGGCGAGATAGCCAAAGGTGCGACGCTAACCCGCCGCACGGTGGTAGCTATCCTGAAAGGCATCAGCCAAGCCAAGCTCTATATGTTCCGCAATAATCCGGAAGAATTCATCCGTAAGGTCATCCGCATCATTAAGGAACAAAAGGCCACCATGATAGTGGAGCACATCAGCTACAACCGAATGGAGGAAACTTATGACAGTACCATCTTTACACAGGAGAAACATACACAACCGATAGAAAAGGCTTACCCTGCCAGGAAGCATGTCATGGACTATGTGTTCCCCGACAGTAAAGGTGAGATTGAATTTGCCGGGAATCTTGACAGTGCTACCGAGGTTTGTGTCTATGCCAAGTTACCTCGCACGTTTCAAATCCCGACACCCGTAGGCAATTATTCTCCCGACTGGGCGATTGCCTTCAATAAGGACACAGTGAAACATATCTTCTTCATTGCCGAGACCAAAGGCTCCATGGGTACAATGGAACTGCGCGGTGTGGAGAAAGCGAAGATTGAATGTGCCGAACAGCTGTTTAACAAGGCATCGACCAGCTGCGTACGCTACCATCAAGTAAAGAACTATCAGAATCTGCTGGATGTCATGAAGACGTTAGAGTGATACTTTACACCTCCACTCCTGAACCCAGCATACCAAACACAAAGCAGCGAAGCTGTCCCAATCGGGTCAAGCTTCGCTGCTTTGTCATATCACGGCAGGCATTGCACCTGCATACTATACCATATCCTGGATATCAGCCGAAGTTATCGAACATCAGGTTCTTCATCGGAACACCCAAGCTGTCGAGCATACCCTCTACGGCCTTGCTCATCGGACCAGGACCGCACATGTAGTACTCAATGTCTTCAGGAGCTTCATGGTCCTTCAAGTAGGTGTCATAAATAACCTGGTGAACAAATCCCGGAGTATACTTCACGCCTGCAGCATCAGCAGCTGGGTCGGGACGGTCCAAAGCCAAGTGGAAAGAGAAATTCGGGAAATCACGTTCCAACTGAAGGAAGTCTTCCAGATAGAACACTTCATTGAGTGCACGGGCACCATAGAAGTAAGACATCTTGCGATCAGTCGTATGCAACGTGCGAAGCATGTGCATAATCTGTGCACGCAACGGAGCCATACCGGCACCACCACCAATCCACATCATCTCACGCTTGGAGTCGAAAATCGGATGGAAGTCTCCATAAGGACCGCTCATCGTCACCTTGTCACCAGGCTTCAACGTGAATATGTAGGAAGAAGCAATACCCGGCATCACATCCATGAAGCCTACCTGAGGTTTCGGCTTGAAGGGCGGAGTGGCGATACGGACAGTCAGCATGATGCGGTCCCCTTCTGCCGGATAATTCGCCATCGAATAAGCACGTACCGTAGGTTCGTCATTCTTGCATTTCAAACCAAACAGTCCGAACTTCTCCCACGACGGAAGGTATTCCTTACCAATCAGGTCCTTGTCAATATCCTTGTCATAATCCATGGAATAAGTAGGAATCTTTATCTGTGCATACGAACCGGGGATGAAGTCCATGTGCTCACCGGGAGGCAATGCAACGATAAACTCCTTGATAAAGGTTGCCACGTTCCTGTTGGAGATGACTTCGCACTCCCACTCCTTGACACCCATTACCGACTCGGGAACCTTGATGCTCATGTCACCTTTCAATTTCACCTGACAGCCCAAGCGCCAATGGTCCTGACGCTGCTTACGGTTGAAATGAGGCAATTCGGAAGGCAGAATCTCACCTCCACCTTCTATTACCTGACACTTACATTGTCCACACGAGCCCTTACCGCCACAAGCCGAAGACAGGTAGATGCCATTTACAGCCAGTGTGTTCAGCAGGGTGGAACCGGATTCCACTTCAAGTGTATTTTCCCCATTGATGGTAAGCTTCACGTTGCCCGAAGGAACCAGGTATTTCTTGGCCACCAGCAGGACAATTACCAATATCAGCATAACGGAGAGGAAAACCGCTATACTCGCAAAGATTAACTGTGTATTCATGTCGTTACGATTACTCTTTGTTCATTATATCTTCAGTCCAGAGAAACACATGAAGGCCATTGCCATCAGCCCTACCACAATGAATGTGATGCCCAATCCCCGCAATGGAGCAGGCACATTGGAGTAAGCCATCTTTTCACGGATGGCAGCCAAGCCTACGATGGCAAGCATCCAGCCGATACCTGAACCTAACGCATAAGATATGGCATCCGCCACACCACCGATAAACTGCGGGTCTGATTCACCCTTCACGATGCGTTGCTGCATAAACAGCGAGGCACCCATAATGGCACAGTTTACGGCAATCAACGGAAGGAAGATACCCAATGAAGCATAGAGGGAAGGGCTGAAACGTTCCACCACCATCTCCACCAACTGGGTAATGGCGGCAATCACAGCAATAAACAGGATGAAGCTCAAGAAACTGAGATCAATACCAAAGATACCATCGGCTGAAAGCACACGAGTCTGCAGCAGATAGTTTACAGGGAGCGTCACCACCAAAACGAAAGTGACGGCAATGCCTAATCCCACGGCTGTCTTCACGGTCTTTGACACGGCAAGGTATGAACACATGCCCAGGAAGAAGGCAAATATCATGTTGTCGACAAATATCGAACGAACAAATAGACTTAACAGATGTTCCATAAGTTACAAAATTAAGGGGTTGATAGCGGCTTTGCCGATTATTTGTCTTGCAATTCCTTGTGACGGCTGCGCTGCCACCAGATGATGCAGGCGACAATCACAAGAGCCATGGGAGGCATCACCATCAAACCATTGTTTATATAACCGGCATCGTAAACTGACTGCGGGATGATGCGGAAACCCAGCAATGTGCCGGAACCTAACAATTCGCGGAAGAACGCCACAATGACGAGAATCTTGGCATAACCCAGTCCGTTGCCCAGACCATCAAGGAACGATTCCCAAGGACCGTTGGACATGGCGAAGGCTTCCAGACGTCCCATCAGGATACAGTTGGTAATAATCAATCCGATATAGACCGAAAGCTGTACACTCACATCATAGGCAAAAGCCTTCAGGATTTCACTCACAATCGTCACCAACGCAGCGACTACAACCAGCTGCACGATGATGCGGATGCGGTTAGGGATTGTACGGCGGATGAGCGAAATGATGACATTGGAGAAACCCGTAATGATGGTCACAGAGAGACCCATCACGATGGCAGGCTCCAGCTTGGCCGTCACCGCCAATGCCGAACAGATGCCCAGCACTTGCACCGTCACGGGGTTGTTCAGGCCGAGCGGTGTGGCAAATACTTCTTTGTTTTTCTTGGAAAATAATTGGCTCATATTGCTTCTGTCCTCCTATTCTTTTGAAGTTAAAAACTTGATGTAGTTGCCCAGACAGTTCTTCAACATCTGGTCGACACCGTTGGAAGTGATGGTTCCTCCGGAGATACCGTCAACCTGACAAGCCGGGTTCTCCACCTTGCCATGTTTCATCACGCCCAGCACGACCTTGTCGGCGTCCAGTGCCTGCTTGCCGACGAACTGCCCTTTGAAGGCATCCGTGACAATCTCCGCACCCAAACCGGGAGTCTCACTGGCATGGGAGAAGTATACTCCATAGACGGAACTCTTGTCAGCGTTGAGTGCTACGTAGCCCCATAAGGCTCCCCACAAACCTGTACCATATACAGGGATGACATACTTGGTCTCGCCTTCCACCTCGCAGACAAAGACGTGCAAGCGTCCGCGTTCCTTCACCTCCTTCTCGTAGGAAGTGGCAAAGTCCCGGTCATCCACCTTCTCATCGAGGCGGCCTTCGGCGTCCATCAGGCAGTCGGCCTTCACGTAACGGGCATACTCGGCATTGACATCCTTCACACCGGTCACATGGAGTGCCGAAAGAATCTGCTTCTTGGTGTCCATCTTGATATTCTCATCCTGACGACTGCGGAGCGAAGAGTTGACAAATGCCAACAGGAACGCCACCACAATCACCATGACAGCAGCATATATTAATGTATAGACATTGCTGTTCGTATCTCTTTTCTTCTTGGCAGGCTTGGCGGGGTCCCCGGGCTGTTCCACCTCCTTGAACTGAGTACCCGGCGCTTTGCATACCGGACACTGGGAAGGAGCAGACTCACCTTCGTAGACATAGCCACAGACCTGACAAACAAATTTCTTTGTAGCCATATTCCTTTTCTTATTTTTGGGTAGATACACGTTTCATTCTTCGGGAGATGTTGCCCTGCACCACACAATAGTCAATCAGCGGAGCAAAGACATTCATCAACAGGATAGCCAGCATCATGCCTTCGGGATAACCCGGGTTCAGCACACGGATGATGATGGCCATGGCACCAATCAGGAAACCATAAATATACTTACCGGTCTCCGTACGTGCGGAAGTCACCGGGTCGGTTGCCATGAACACGGCACCGAAACAGAAGCCTCCCAGACAGAGATGCTCGTACCAAGGCATGTGGGCCATGGCAGTGTCTATGCCCGACACGTTGAACAGTCCTGCAACAACAGCACCGCCCACAAATACAGAGAGCATGGTCTTCCAGCTGGCAACGCCCGTCCACAAGAGAATAACAGCACCGATAAGGATGGCAATCACACTGGTCTCACCGATAGAACCGGGGATAAGACCGGTCACCATATCCCATGAGAACGGAGGGAAGGCATCGGCAGCCTTGGCAGTAGAAGCAATACCCAGCGAAGTGGCAGCAGTCATTCCGTCAACCGTCTGTCCCAAGCCGAAAATGCTGTCGCCCGAGACCCAGACCGATTCACCCGACATCTTGGTCGGATAGGCAAAGAAAAGGAAAGCACGGGTTACCAGCGCCACATTGAACACGTTCATACCGGTACCACCAAAGACTTCCTTGGCAAAAATTACAGAGAAGGCTGTTGCAATCGCCAACATCCAAAGCGGACAGTCCACGGGGACAATCATCGGAATCAAAATACCCGTAACCAAAATACCTTCATGGATTTCCTCGCCCTTCCATTGCGCCACGGCAAACTCAATGCCCAGTCCGACTACATAGGACACAATAATCTTGGGCAACACGGCAAGCAGTCCATAGAAGAACATCTCCCAGAATCCGGCGGTCATCGGCGTCTGCGTAAACGCTGCGACATGAGTAAAATGCTGGTATCCGACGTTGTACATGCCAAACAACAGGGCCGGCAGCAGAGCGATGACCACCAATATCATGATACGCTTGCTGTCAATCGCATCATGGATATTCGTACCCGTACGCGATGTCGTGTGGGGGACGAACATAAATGTCTCCATACCATCGAAAAACGAATGGAGCGCATGCAGACGTCCACCCTTTTCAAAGTTGGGCTTTATCTTGTTTAAATAGTTTCTTAATCCTTTCATACGAATCTTTCTATCATTGAATATATGAATTGTCAGTCATTCCTATTGTCAATTCTGTTACTCTCCTTCAATTTCCTGACGCAACAAATCCAAGCCTTCGCGTACGATGCGTTGCAGTTCCAGCTTCGACGAATCGACAAATTCACACAAAGCGAAGTCCTCGGGAGCCACTTCATAGATACCCAATGCCTCCATCCGCTCTATGTCACCTGCCAGGATCGCCTTGATGAGGAACTCAGGCAGGATATCCATAGGCAGCACACGGTCGTATTCACCGGACATGATCATGTGGCGTTCGCCTCCTTTCACACGGGCATCCAGTGTATATTCGCGCTTACGGCCGAACAACCAGCTGAAGTAGGCACGGCTTGTGCTGAAGTCATTCAGACGGGGACTGATCCAGCCGAAGAATTCATCGACATCACTTCCTTCGGGAATGACAGTCACCTGTGTCGAGTGTGCACCCAGGAAGCCATCGGCTGTCGTCGGATGTCCCGTCAGCACGTTTCCATCAATGACACGAACCACACGGTCTCCCAGGACGACACGGCCTTTCAGCAGCGTGGACAACTGTGCGCCCACTTTCATACGGACGTATGCCGGAGTCGTTACCTCGGAACCAGCCAGAACAATCGTACGGGTCAGGTCCACATGTCCGGTCCGCAAAGTACGTCCGATGAAAATCACATCTTCCGCTCCCAGCGTCCACACCTGTTCGCCTTTGTTAATCGGGTCCACATGGTGAATCTGTATACCTACATTGCCTGCGGGATGCGGTCCGTCAAAAAGGTGGACACGCACATTCTTGGCATTTCTCAAAGCCGGACTCTGCTGACGGACGCTGACACCCAAATGCACCGGTGCCAGACATGCCAACACATCCAGACCGGACTGGAAGTCTGCCTCCTGCCCCTTCAACACAAATTCAAAATCAGGAGCTAAAGGCTTCGAGTCAAAAGCCGACACGAAAATAGCTTTGGGATGATTGTCCGGAGATGCCGTAATGTCATAAGGTCGCTGACGAAAGAAGGCAAAAAGACCTGTACGCATCAGCCATGCCTTTGCATCATCAGCCTTCATGCGTGACACATCAGGACGTTCAAACTCCACATACTCCTGCCGGGAGTCAGCTTGCACACGGATACTCAGTACCCGACGGCGCTCGCCACGATCCACACCCAGCACCGTGCCGCTCACAGGCGACACAAAATTCACCTCAGGATGGTTCTTGTCTACGAACAGCGGCTCTCCAGCTTTCACAGCATCACCTTCATGCACGGTCACTTTCGGCATGATGCCGGTGAAATCGGCAGGCATCAACGCATACACCTCCGGCTCGTCTACACGGAGTATTTCCGGCGCAGGTTTACCCTTCAGGTTGATGTCAAGCCCCTTTCGCAGTTTGATAACATTTGCCATATACTATTTATATATTATTAGATGATTCTCTCCAATTGTAGTTCAACAGTATTTACCACCATCTGGCAAAGCTTTCCTAAGATTCTGTCAGACAGGGTGCCACAAAGATACGATTATTCTTCCCATCTACGATAAGACTTGGCGGTAAAAAGTGACACCCCTGTGTACCGTGTTCGTTAACAGATGAACAAAAAAATATGCGGTTCCCGATTTTGAAAACTCAATGTAGCAGAAACGCATTTCTGCCTTCTTGCCGGTTCTCACCTGCATTTTCAGCCGCAAAGAGTCCGTTTGTAAAGATTACAGATTAAAAGTCAGAAGGCCGCCTTCCCCACCATCGGGAAAGGCAGCCTTCAGCTTACCAATATCTGAAATTAAGAAATTACCGGCTTATTTGTATTCTGACCAGCTCTTGATGGCAATGTCGTTTACATCCAGCGTACAGAACGCATTGATGAAGGCACTTGCCAGGCGGGCATTGGTAATCAGAGGAATATTCAAGTCGATGGCTGCACGACGGATCTTGTAGCCGTTGGTCAGCTCACCTGCCGTCAGGTTCTTCGGAATGTTCACCACCATGTCTATTTCCTTGTTGTGAAGCATCTCCAGTGCCTGAGGTTTGGCTTCAGGCTCGCTCGGCCAGTGTACCAGTGTATTTTCAATGCCGTTCTCGGTCAGGAAACGCGATGTGCCGCCGGTAGCGAAGAGGTTGTAGCCCTTCTTCTTGAGCATGCGGGCTGCATCGAGCATGTCAACCTTCTGCTTGGCTGTTCCGGTAGACAGAAGGATGTTCTTTGCCGGGATGCGTTGACCGACGGAAAGCATGGCGGTAAGCACTGCGCTGGCTGAATCGTCTCCCAAGCAACCGACTTCACCGGTAGAAGCCATATCGACACCCAGCACCGGGTCGGCTTTCTGCAGACGGTTGAATGAGAACTGCGAAGCCTTGATGCCGACATAGTCAAGGTCGAAGAGGCTCTTCTCCGGCTTCTCGACAGGCAGACCCAACATCACACGGGTAGCCAGTTCGATGAGGTTAATCTTAAGCACCTTGCTGACGAAGGGGAAACTGCGCGACGCACGAAGGTTACATTCGATCACCTTGATGTCGTTCTCACGGGCGAGGAACTGGATATTGAACGGTCCGGAGATATGCAGTTCCTTGGCAATCTGACGGGAGATGCGCTTGATGCGACGCACAGTCTCCACATAAAGCTTCTGGGGCGGGAACTGGATGGTGGCATCGCCCGAGTGCACACCGGCATATTCAATGTGCTCGCTGATGGCGTAGGCAATGATTTCACCGTCCTTTGCCACCGCATCCATCTCAACCTCCTTGGCGTGCTCGATAAAGGAGCTGACTACCACGGGATGCTTCTTTGATACATTGGCTGCCAACTGGAGGAAGCGCTCCAGCTCTTCCTGGTTGGAGCAGACATTCATGGCTGCACCGGAAAGCACATAGGAAGGACGTACCAATACGGGGAATCCGACCTTGTCAATGAAGGCATTGATATCTTCCATTGAGGTCAGGGCACTCCATTCGGGCTGGTCCACTCCGATGCGGTCAAGCATGGCAGAGAACTTGTCGCGGTCCTCCGCATTATCAATGCTCTTGGCAGAGGTTCCGAGGATATTGACATGTTCGCCGTCAAGGCGCATGGCCAGGTTGTTCGGAATCTGTCCACCCGTAGACACGATGACTCCGTGGGGATTCTCCAGTTCAATGATATCCATCACACGTTCAAAGGTCAGTTCATCGAAATAGAGTCGGTCGCACATATCATAGTCGGTAGACACGGTCTCCGGGTTGTAGTTGATCATCACACTGCGGTAGCCCTCCTTGCGAATCGTGTTGAGCGCCTGTACACCACACCAGTCAAATTCCACGGACGAACCGATGCGGTAAGCTCCCGAACCCAATACAATGATGGAGCGGCGGTCTCCCAGATAGTTCACGTCATTCCCGACACCGCTATAAGTCAGGTAGAGGTAGTTGGTCTGTGCAGGATATTCGGCTGCCAGCGTATCAATCTGCTTCACCACCGGCACAATGCCCAGGCTCTTGCGGTAGGCACGCACCTGGTTGATGGCTTGTTCGATGTCCATATCTTTCTCCAGTCCGATTGCACGTCCGACCTGGAAATCAGAGAAGCCCTGTACCTTCGCTCTACGGAGCAGTGTGGCATCCAGCTTGTCCAGAGACCCGACGGCATGCAGCTCCTTCGAGGTGTTCATGATGTTCATGAGCTTCTGCAGGAACCACTTGTCAATCTTCGTCAGGTCATGAATCTGGTCGATGGTGTATCCGGCACGCATCGCCTTGCTGATGACAAATATACGGTTGTCGGTCGGTTCACGCAGTGCCTTGTCGACATCGGGAATCACCAGCTCCTTGTTCTCCACAAAACCGTGCATGCCTTGCCCGATCATGCGGAGTCCCTTCTGGATGGCTTCTTCAAACGTACGACCGATGGCCATGACCTCGCCCACGGATTTCATGGATGAACCCAGCTCGCGGTCTACACCACGGAACTTGCCCAGGTCCCAACGCGGAATCTTGCAGACCACATAGTCCAGTGCCGGCTCGAAGAATGCCGAAGTCGTCTTGGTCACAGAGTTCTTCAGGTCGAACAGACCGTAACCCAATCCCAACTTGGCTGCCACGAAAGCCAACGGATAACCGGTCGCCTTGGATGCCAATGCCGATGAACGGCTCAGACGGGCGTTCACCTCGATCACCCGGTAATCTTCCGACTCGGGGTCGAAGGCATACTGCACATTGCATTCACCCACAATGCCGATGTGGCGGATGATGCGGATGGCAAGCTCACGCAGTTTATGGTATTCCTTGTTTGTCAGCGTCTGGGAAGGAGCAATCACGATGGACTCGCCGGTGTGGATACCCAGCGGGTCGAAGTTCTCCATGTTGCAGACCGTGATACAGTTGTCGTAACGGTCACGCACCACTTCATACTCGATTTCCTTCCAACCGCGGAGCGATTTCTCCACCAGTACCTGGGGAGAGAACGAGAAAGCCTTCTCTACCAGTACGTTCAGTTCTTCCTCATTGTCGCAGAAGCCGGAGCCCAGACCTCCCAGTGCATAGGCTGCACGTACGATAACGGGATAACCCAGCTCACGGGCTGCACGGCGTGCGTCCTCAGCATTCTCCACCGCCTCGCTCTTGATGGTCTTCACCTGGATTTCATCCAGCTTCTTCACAAAAAGCTCGCGGTCTTCCGTGTCGATGATAGCCTGTACGGGAGTACCCAACACGCGCACATTGTATTTCTCCAGAATGCCACCCTTATAGAGCTGCACACCGCAGTTCAAGGCCGTTTGTCCGCCAAAGGAGAGGAGGATACCGTCGGGACGTTCCTTCTGGATGACTTTCTCCACAAAGAACGGAGTGACCGGCAAGAAGTAAATCTGGTCTGCCACACCTTCACTGGTTTGCACCGTCGCAATGTTCGGATTGATCAGCACCGTGTGGATGCCTTCTTCTTTCAAAGCCTTCAGCGCTTGTGAACCGGAGTAGTCAAATTCGCCGGCCTCACCAATCTTGAGCGCACCCGAACCTAAGAGCAATACTTTCTTTATATTTTCTTTCATGATCGTTTTCTAATTAAGGATTAAAGGAGTTTCACAAAATCATCGAAAAGGAACTCGGTGTCGGTCGGTCCACTGGCTGCTTCCGGATGGAACTGTGCCGAGAACCAAGGTTTCGACTTGTGACGGATACCCTCATTGGAGCCATCGTTCATGTTGATGAAGAGCGGTTCCCAGTCAGCCCCCAACGTATTGTTGTCCACTGCATAGCCGTGATTCTGACTGGTGATGAAACACTGGTTGGTCCCGACCTTGCGCACCGGTTGGTTGTGGCTGCGGTGACCATACTTCAACTTATAGATTTTAGCGCCGCCCGCCTTGGAGAGCAGCTGGTTGCCCATACAGATACCAAAGATAGGCTTGTCGGAAAGGCTCATCGCCTTGCGGATGTTCTGTACAGCCTCATCGCACGTATCCGGGTCACCGGGTCCGTTCGAGATGAAGAGTCCGTCGTACTCCAACGCCGTGAAATCATAGTTCCAGGGCACCCGGATGACTTCCACATCCCGTTTGAGCAGGCAGCGGATAATGTTTGACTTCACACCGCAATCCACCAGCACGACCTTCTTCTTGCCGGCTCCCTCGTTGTAACGCACTACCTCTTTGCATGAAACCTTGTCTACATAGTTGATGCCGCTGTACTGTGCTTCAGGGATGTTGTCGGGTTCATCGTCAAAGACAATCTTACCCATCATCACACCGTGCTCGCGCAGCACTTTGGTCAGCTCACGGGTGTCGATGCCCGTGATGCCGGGAACTCCCTCGCGCTTCAGCCAGTCAGCCAGACTCTCCACAGCGTTCCAATGGCTGTACTCATAGCTGTAATCGCTCACAATGATAGCTTCCGCATGGATTTTCTCACTCTCCATGAAGGTTGGCAGTCCATTGGGTTCAAAGGTAAACGGCGGCACACCGTAGTTACCGACCAAGGGATAAGTCAGCGTCATTAACTGCCCTGCATACGAGGGGTCTGTAAGACTTTCCGGATAGCCTGTCATGGCGGTGTTGAAGACTACTTCGCCGGCAACAGGCTTTTCATAACCGAATGATGTTCCGTGGAAGCGGGTTCCATCATCGAGGATTAGTGTTACATTTCTCATTTCAGATAGATATGTTATTATTCTTAATTAGAACTGATATACTTTTTCAATATAATTGATGAAGGCCTGGTTGAGCTGGCGCACACCGCCGGGTGTCGGATAGTCACCGCTGAAGTACCAGTCCCCGGTATGGTCGGGACAGGCTGCATGCAGTCCTTCCAGTGTCTGATAGACAATCTCCACCTTGGCATGAATGCCTTCGCCCTTGGTCAGCATCTCCACCATCTTGTTTGAGATTTCCTCATCGGTGAACGGCTCATAGATTTCCTTGACATAGTTCACCATCTTTTCTTTCGGCAGATGTTCCTGTGCCTTCGACTTCTTGTAAGCACGTTCAATGACGTCGCGCATGCCACGGTCTTCCAGCAGCTCCATCGCCGCACGGAAGGCAATGAACTCGCTCATCTTTGCCATGTCGATACCGTAGTAGTCCGGATAACGCACCTGGGGCGATGACGAGACGATGACAATCTTCTTCGGGTGCAACCGGTCAAGAATCTTTATGATGCTCTGTTTCAGGGTTGTTCCGCGCACAATGCTGTCATCGATAATCACCAAGTTGTCCTGATGAGGCACCAGACTGCCGTAGGTGATGTCATAGACGTGGGCTGCCAAATCATTGCGACTGTTGCCTTCGGCTATAAAGGTACGCAATTTTATGTCTTTTATGGCAACTTTCTCGCTCCGAATGCGCATGGAAAGTATGCGGTCCAGCTCACTCCGTGTCGGACGGTGCCCCAAAGCCTCGATTTCCTTTATCTTGAGATGGTTCAGATAGGTATCAAAACCGTCGAGCATACCGTAGAAGGCGACCTCCGCCGTGTTGGGGATGTAGGAGAACACGGTGTGTTCCACATCATAGTTGACCGCTTTCAGAATAGGGTCTACGAGACGGCGACCCAGTTCCTTACGTTCGTTGTAGATGTCCTTGTCGCTGCCCCGGCTGAAATAGATGCGCTCAAACGTACATTGCTTCTCTTCCTTGGGCTGGTTGATCTGCTCCACGCGCATCTCTCCCCGTTGGTTGACCAGCACGGCCTGTCCGGGGCGCAACTCGTGGACCTCCTCTACCGGGACGTTCAGGGCTGTCTGGATTACCGGACGTTCGGAAGCCAGGACAATGATTTCATCGTCCTTGTACCAGAAAGCCGGACGGATTCCCCACGGGTCACGCAGGGCAAACGACTCGCCGCTGCCTGTCAGTCCGCAAATGACATAACCTCCATCCCACTCCTTGCTTGACGTACGGATGACATTCGTCAGGTCGATGTGGTCCTCGATGGCATGCGTCAGGTCGAGTCCGGTCCGTCCTTCCGCCTTGTATTGCTGGTAGAGCCGCTCCACTTCCCGGTCGAGCCGGTGACCTACCTGCTCAAGCATGATGTAAGTGTCGGAATAGATGCGGGGATGCTGTCCGTCGGCTGTGAGGCGTGCAAAGACTTCATCGACATTCGTCAGGTTGAAGTTCCCGCAGAGCAACAGGTTCTTTGCCCGCCAGTTGTTCCGGCGAAGGAACGGGTGGACATAAGAAAGACCACTTTTACCGGTAGTCGAATACCTCAAGTGGCCCATATAGGTTTCCCCGGCAAAAGGCAGATAACGCTGCGCATAGTCGGCATCGTGCAACTGTTCGGGGGTCAAATCCTTGAAATGACTTTGGACGGACGCGAATATCTCCGTAATCGCCCCCGTGCCCAAAGCCCGCTCTCGAAACATATATTCTTCGCCGGGTTCGGCCTTCTGTTTCACGCAAGCCAGACCCGCTCCCTCTTGTCCGCGGTTGTGTTGTTTCTCCATCATCAGATAGAGTTTGTTCAAACCGTACATCCACGTACCATATTTCTCCTGGTAGTAGCTCAACGGTTTGAGCAAACGTATCATGACGACACCACATTCATGTTTCAGCTGTTCCATTTGTATTGTGTTTGAATTATTCTACGGTGACCGATTTAGCCAGGTTACGCGGCTGGTCGACATCCTTCCCCTTGCAGACGGCAATGTGGTAGGCTAGCAGCTGCAAGGGGATGGTGGTAATCAGCGGTTCCAGGCACTCGATGATTTTCGGGATTTCGATGCAGTCGTCTGCGATGGCAGCTATCTCCGTATCTCCCTCCGACACCAGAGCAATCACCTTGCCTTTCCGCGCCTTTATCTCCTGGATGTTACTGATGATTTTCTCATACATGGCGTTCTTCGTTGCCACCACGACCACCGGCATCTCCGTGTCAATGAGGGCAATCGGACCATGCTTCATCTCGGCGGCAGGATAACCTTCCGCGTGTATGTAGGATATTTCCTTCAGCTTCAGGGCTCCCTCCAGCGCCACGGGATAGTTGTATCCGCGTCCGAGATAGAGGAAGTTGTGTGCATAGGTGAAGATGCGCGACAGCTCTGCAATCGCCTGGTTCTTCGACAGGACCTGCTTCATCTTGGCAGGCACGAGGTTCAGTTCCTGCACGATTTCAAGGAACTGTGAATCCTGGATGGCTCCTTTCTCCTTCGCCAGTGCCAGTGCCAGCATGGTCAGCACGGTGACCTGTCCGGTGAAGGCCTTCGTCGAAGCCACTCCGATTTCCGGACCGACGTGGATATACGAGCCGGTGTGTGTGGCACGGGCTATGGACGAACCCACCACGTTGCATATACCATATATAAATGCACCCCGCTCCTTCGCCAGCTGGACTGCTGCCAGCGTATCGGCCGTTTCTCCCGACTGGGAAATGGCAATCACCACATCTTCCGACGAGATGACCGGGTTGCGGTAACGGAACTCGGAAGCATATTCCACTTCCACCGGGATGCGGCACAGACTCTCGATCAGCTGCTTGCCAATCAGTCCTGCATGCCAGGAGGTGCCGCAAGCCACAATGATGAAGCGGCGGGCGTTCAGCAGACGTTCCTTATGGTCGATGACAGCCGACAAGGCTACGTTGGTCGATTCGACATTGACGCGACCGCGCATGCAGTCGTTGATGCAGTCGGGCTGTTCGAAAATTTCCTTCAGCATGAAATGCGGATAACCGCCCTTCTCCAGCTGCCCGAGGTTCATTTCAATGGTCTGCACCTCCGGCTTCATCTTCACATTATCCAGGTCAACCACTTTCAGTTCCTGACCGCGACGCATGACAGCAATCTCGTTGTCCTCCAGATAAACCACCTTGTCCGTGTATTCGACAATCGGTGTGGCGTCGGAACCAAAGAAGAATTCATCCTGCCCGATTCCCACCACCAGCGGACTGCTCTTCCGTGCCACCAGAATGGTGTCAGGCTGACGACGGTCGAGCAACGCAATGGCATACGCTCCAATCACCTCATGCAGGGCCAGCTGCAGGGCGGTCAGCAAATCGAGCTTGTTGGAGAGCTGGACATACTCAATCAGCTGCACCAGCACTTCCGTGTCGGTATTGCTCAGGAAGGTAACACCCTTCTGCTGAAGCCGTTCCTTCAACGTCGCGTAGTTCTCGATAATGCCGTTATGAATCAATGCCAGATTGCCCGATGAAGAATAATGAGGGTGGGCGTTCACTTGGGAGGGTTCGCCGTGTGTTGCCCAACGGGTGTGGGCTATGCCGATGCTGCCTGAGGTATCCTTATCCTCAACAAAGTGCTCTAAATCAGAAACTCTTCCTTTGGTTTTATATACGTTTAATTGGTCTTGACCGTTGATTAATGCCATCCCTGCGCTGTCGTAACCTCTGTACTCCAGCCGTTTCAAACCTTTCACGAGGACAGGGTAAGCATCTCTCTTACCGATATAGCCTACGATTCCACACATAACTTAATTTCATTCATTAATATTTGCGCAAAGATACAATATTCCCCCTATATATCCGGCAAACGTACGAAATTATTTAATAATTAATTCCACTTCCGCAGGCCGGATCTTCCACAAGTTCCAGCTGCCTCTCTTCCTGGCATTCTGTCAAAACGTCAAACGGACCGCTCCACAGTGCCCGTTTTCAGCCCCAAGGACTGGTTTGCTTGCAAAGAAAGCATTCTCAGGCGATTCGCAAAATACACTTTGTCGTTCTTTTGGCGTAAAGCATATCTTCAGGATGGATTAGACGAAAGATTGAGAGGCTTATGTCCTGCCGTCAGGAACAGGACCGTACAAAGTAATAGTTGGGGAATCATCATCCTGACACACAAACTAGAGGTGAATGAATGTTAAGAGAAAGACTCAATTGTTAAAGGAAAGAAGATTCCTTACATTTACTCGTCAAACACTTGTGTTCGGCATGTCAAACAATATTGTTTGACGCGTGAAACAATATTGTTTGGAAGTGTTAACGATATTGTTTCGCGGGTCGAACACATGAGTTCCACTGCATAAACATTCGTTTTACCCGACCGGAAGGAATAAATATGCGGTAACTTCCGCATGAATATTCTTAAAAGAACCTACTTTTCCCGATTTCTACAAAGTACGCGTTAGCTGAAAAGTATGTTTTGACCGATTCTGTTAAGCAAACGGGCTGTTTTGCTTACATCGTGATTGCAAGAGCGTGAAGCAAAATGTAGGGTATTCCATGAATCCCTTCAAACCAAAGCCTAATGATTGGGATTGAAGAGCGACCGGCAGTTTATCCAGAACTTTTGCTGAATTAAGAAAAAGAATGGCAAAAAAAGAGTAATAAGTTATGATTTTTTCATGGAAAAGTAATACAGATATGCAAAAAAGCAGTACTTTTGCAAAGTCGAGATTACAAAATAAAGGTTATAGTTTATATTATGACAACAACAGACAAGACCTTTCAAGAAATAAATGAAAGTTACACCATCAGCGAAGCAATAGCGGAAGCCAAACGCTGTCTGAACTGCAAGAATCCGTTGTGCAAGAAAGGATGCCCGATTGAACACGACATCCCGGGATTCATCCATCAGCTCTCCATGGGTAATATGGGAGCTGCCATGAGCATCATCAACGAGAGAAGCAACCTTCCTGCTATCTGCGGACGTGTGTGCCCCCATGAAAAACAGTGCCAGGGCCACTGCGTGCTCTATGCCAAAGGTAAAGGCATCCAGGTCGGCAAGCTGGAGCGCTTCATCGCCGACTTTGATACTGAAATGAATCTGATCCGTGAACGCCTGCCGCAAAAGACCCGTGGCAAGGTGGCTGTCATCGGTTCGGGACCTGCCGGACTGACCGTTGCCGGAGACTTGGCACGCCACGGCTTCAACGTGACGATTTTTGACGGACAGGAGGAAGCCGGCGGTGTCCTGATGTACGGCATTCCCGAATACCGTCTGCCGAAAGCCGTCGTACGCAAGGAGATTGAAAAAATCGAGGCACTGGGCGTCTCGTTTGAACTGAATTGCATGGTGGGCAAGGACATCACTGTCGACGAAATGTTTGCCAAAGGATTCGATGCCATCTTCATCGGGACCGGTACCGCCCTCCCCAAGTCGCTGGACATTCCGGGTGCCAAGCTGCGTGGCGTCGTACAGTCGTCCTACCTGCTCCACATGGTGAGCATCTATAACCAGAATACCATCAGCCGCGACCGCGTACCGTTGATTGCCGGAGAGCATGTGGGTGTCATCGGCTGCGGCAACGTTGCCATGGATGCTGCCCGCACGGCAGTCCGCATGGGTGCCGCCAGCGTCAGTGTCATCTACCACCGGACGGAAGCGGACATGCCTGCCATCCAGAGTGAATACCAGGAGGCAGTCAAGGAAGGGGTGAAATTCCTGTGGGAGACCTCTACGCAGGAGTTCATCGGCGACGAGGAAGGCCATGTGAAGGCGATCCGCGCCACGACCCCTCAAGGCGAACAAATCATCCCGTTCGACCGTATCTACCTCGCCATCGGCTCACGCCCTGCCAACCGCATCGTGTCGACCACAACGGGCATCGATGTCGACGAGGCGGGATACATCATCGTCAAAGACCGTCCCTTCGGTATGACCACCCGCAAAGGTGTGTTCGCCGGCGGCGATGTGGTCCACCACCCTCAGACGGTCGTGCTTGCCATGAAAGCTGCCAAACAGGTGGCTGCCGGCATCGAACAATACGTCGACGCTATCAAGTTACTGGAGAGCTGAACAACCAACGTACCTACTTATACATAATATCTATTTTGAGAAAGAGGATGCTTCCCGCTGCGGGGGCATCCTCTTTTCTGTGTGTGGGGGTTTCTATCCCCCATACAAGTGGGTATAGAGAATCTTCAGTCCGATGCCTATCAGCAGGATTCCACCCAGACGTTCCACCGGGAAGTGGAAACGTTTGCCGGCAAAGATGCCGATCATGAATCCGGCAAAGGCAAGAACCAAAGAGACCAGGCCAATAATTGTTACAGGTTGCCAGATGTCGGCCAAGACACGATAGCCGATGCAGGAGAAGGAGATACCCACTGCCAGGGCATCGATGCTGGTTGCCACCGACAGGGCCAGGGTCACCTTCAGGCTGTTGGGATTGAAATGCTTCTCTTCCTCGGGCTTGAAGCTCTCGTAAATCATCTTTCCACCCAGGAAAGCCAGGAGTGTGAAGGCTATCCAGTGGTCACACTGCTCCACCAGTCCGCTGAAACGGGCTGTCGCCACCCAGCCCAGGAAAGGCATGAAGGCCTGAAACAGCCCGAAAGAAAAAGAGGTCAATATGATTGTCCGCCAGTAAATGCGTTTCAAAATGATGCCGCTGGCTATGGAGACGGTCAGACAGTCCATCGCAAGGCCAACGGCAAGTAACCACAATTCGAAATAGGTCATCGCTTCTTGTTCAACGGTAAATAATAAATAATGTTATAGGAGAAACCGAACAACACATCGTCTTTCACTCCGTAACCGGGAATGTAGTGAGGTTCGGCATTGGGATGCTCGGTCGAGCTTAACAGCCGTTTGTAACGGACGGACCAACCCATGTGCAGATTTTTCCATACCTGGGCACGGATGCCTGCCACCAGTTCCAGCCACTGTGCCGTGCAGGAAAGTCCTTCGTAATGGAACGGCACGCTGCCTCCCCACACAGGGTCCTGCAAGTCGGGAGCACTGATGTCGAAACTGAACGAGGAGAACCCGTAACGCAATCCTCCGTAAATGATGCTGTAGGTGTCCTTCTTGTGCATGAAGTTGTAGTTCATGCCGACGCGGAAATAGGGTGCACTGGTCTTGTAGGCAATCTCCTTGTCCTCGTCCACCATGTCACTGCTGCCGAAACCTACTTCCACGATAGGCATGTACCGGTTGAGCAGATTGACCTCGGCAGCTACCTCGCCACTGATATACGTGCCACCGAACAGCTTGTTGCCCACTCCTACCAGGTCGGTCGAGATGCCAATACCCTGTAAGAACGGCTTTTTCTCTTCACCTTCCCTGGAAGCCGCCACAGCCTTGCGCACCTCCTGCTTCGTCTGCGAAGCTCCGGACGTGTCGACTACCGGTTTCTGCGCCCACAGGGAAAGGGGAAACAGCAGACTAATTGTTAGGAAGATAGACTTTGATATGTTCATTCGTGTCATAAGTTACATCGGGATTGACAATCGTGATGGAATCGAAGATGCGATGTGCACACCGTACGGCATCGATGTGGTGATACATGCCTGTACCGCACTCCATCGAAATGAAGTGTGGGATGTTCTGGTGAGTGACGTAAATGGTGTCGAACAGCGTTTCGCTGAGATGAACGATGAACGTGTCTTCCGTGTTCGTATAGCTCAAAGGGAGCTGCATCAGCTGCATGTTGCTTTCCTGATTGATAAGCACGGAATCCACTCCCGTCGTCGTGACCGTCACAGGCTCGGTAAAGGCGACTGCCACCCCGTTGCCATTGTAAAGTCCGTAATTCACATAGGCCGTATTGCTGACCGTGCAGTCGGTGTCATTGCACGCTCCGGCAAGAAGGAGCAACAGTCCGAAGGTCAGTCCATGTAGTGCAGATGCTTTCATACCTTTCATCAGATTTCTTTTTCCACCTTATAGTTATTGCGTTCAGGGGCATTGCGTGTCACCAGTTCACCGACAAAGCCCGCCAGGAACAGTTGTGTCCCGATAATCATCGCCGTGATGGCGAAATAGAAATAGGGCGAGTCGGTAACCAGACGATAGGGCTGCCCGCTGTACATGGCATAAAGCTTGTTGAATCCCAGGACGGCACAGGAAATAAAGCCCAACAGGAAAACTATCGACCCGAGAAAGCCGAACATGTGCATCGGCTTCACACCGAACTTTGACAGGAACCATAGCAGGAGCAGGTCCAGATAGCCGTTGAAGAAACGGTTGAGTCCTCCAAACTTGGTCTTGCCGAACTTACGTGCCTGATGGTGCACAACCTTTTCCCCAATTTTGGAGAAGCCTGCATTCTTTGCCAGGTAAGGGATGTAGCGGTGCATCTCGCCATAGACCTCGATGTTCTTCACCACCTCACGCCGATAGGCTTTCAGTCCACAGTTGAAGTCGTGCAGGTTATGTATGCCCGAGACAGCCCGCGCTGTCGCATTGAAAAGCTTCGTCGGAATCGTTTTCGACAAGGGGTCGTAACGTTTCTTCTTGTATCCCGACACCAGGTCGTAACCATCTTCCGTAATCATGCGGTAGAGTTCGGGAATCTCGTCGGGACTATCCTGCAAATCAGCGTCCATGGTGATGACCACATCGCCTTCCGCCTTGCGGAACCCACAGAACAACGCCGGTGACTTTCCATAGTTCCGGCGGAACTTGATACCTTTCACACAAGGCGATTCCGCACGCAGACGCTCGATGACCTCCCAGGAACGGTCGGTACTTCCGTCATTGACAAAAATGACCTCATACGTAAAATGATGAGCTGCCATCACCCGTTCAATCCAGGCGAACAGTTCAGGCAACGATTCCTCCTCATTGTAGAGAGGAACGACAACGGATATATCCATAATCTAGTAGTTCGATTTCGTTTTGACACGGTCCATCCCTTCCTAACGCCCCGCGACTTTCCGACGCATGGTGAGCAAGGCGGTAGGCAGGGACAAGAGGATGCCGTAAAATATGTTTTGCGATAAAAGTTGCATGGCAAGTTGGATGGGAGTCAGTTCATAAAACACATCGAGTGCATGTTTGATTTGCGTCATCTGAGCCTGCATGGCAGGTTCGTCTTTGACAAGCTCCAACTGTGCTGCCACACGTGTGTATATGAAACCGTTATCAAGGAACTGGAAATAGAGATAGTGTCCTACAGCAGTCAGCAGGGCTGCGAAGAGATAAATCTGAAAGGCAAATACCAACGCGGAGAAAAAAGGATAATCGCCCTCACATTGGCGACCGAACGAACGGGACATGAGAAACACGATGACCGGTACGGCACATGTCAACAGGAGGAACAGCAAAGCAAGGGGGGAAAAGACCAGTCCGAGGGGAAGCAAGGCAAACTTCAGGATCCAGAAAAGACCCATGTATGTCCCATAAAGCATGGCTGTTTGCTGCAAATTGTTTCGTTGTGATGCCATTTAGTCTTCAATCTATCATGTGTGCGTGCAAAAATAGTACTTTTTCATCAAGCAACAAAAACTTATCCCTGACAAAACCTCGCCCCTCTTCCTCCGTCCGGTCCGTCCATACAAAAGTAAATCCGGCGTCGATTACAAAGTGTCTGACAATCAAGGCAAGTGTAATTTCCTTGTAGAAAATGTTACATAAACACTTGTTGTATTAGAAAAAATATCTACCTTTGCAGCCGGGTAAGTCCTATACGGCCAGCTCCCTTCGAATCCTCCAGGGCTTGATCGCAGCAAAGGTAGTTGGTTGTAGCGGCGCGATATAGTAAGCTTACCCACCCGCCTCTTTAGCTCAGTTGGCCAGAGCACGTGATTTGTAATCTCGGGGTCGTTGGTTCGAATCCGACAAGAGGCTCTCCAGAATGAATGCTGTTTATCACATCAGATAAGCAGCATTTTTTATTAATATCTTCTTTAAGATTTTTGCTTACGAAATACTACCATACCCACAGCCAACAAAATCAAAAGAATTCCAATAACACTATTCAGGGTAAACAGTTCTTTAAAAACAAAGACACCGATCACAACGGCTGTCAGTGGTTCCATCGCACCTAAAATAGAAGTCAGTGTAGGTCCCGCATACTTAATTGCCCGTACCAAAGTTATATTGGAAATAGCCGTAGCCGGCAATGCAAGTCCTAAAATAATCAGCCATATATAACCGTCTGTCACCAGATGAAGCCCGAAAGTTGCCATAGCTCCTATCAGATAGAGAACAGCTCCCATCCCCATAACATAACATGTCAGTACAGTGGAATTGATTTGAGCGGCTCGTGTTGTTCGAACCCCAATGATGTATCCTCCGTAAGAAAAGACAGAAATACAAGCCGCCACCAATCCTACTATTGTATCACAACTTTTCGCCTCCAACTCTCCCGATGACAGTAAAGCAGCACCAAACAAAGACATTAAAACAGCAAGCATCACCAAAAGAGATTTCTTTTCATGAAAGAAAAACATCATTGCCAATGATACAGCCAACGGATACATAAAATGAATAGTCGATGCTACCCCCGTGGCTATATTCTGATAGGCAATGAGCAAACTGAATGAGGTGGTTGCCCGCAACAAACTTAATAAAAAAAACGACTAACAAATCTTTCTTTGCCAGCCGGAAATTACATCCCGAACACCATCCAAACAGTGTCAATACAATAGCAGCCACTCCCCAACGATAAGAAAGCACCTCGAAAGCCGAAAAACCAGCTAACAACAGAGTTATAGAAAAAAACGGAGCCAGCCCAAAAGTGGAGGAGGATACCGCCGCATAAAGTATACCTTTAATACGATTCATCGATATATTCAACTAATTCCAGATATTCACAATGCAAAGATTATAAATATTTCTTTAATGCCACCATTAATTTCATTTTTTCAAGCGGCTTAACCAGATATTCATTACAGCCGACCTTTATTGCAGCAATCCGGTCAGAATCGAAAGCATGGGCGGTAAGTGCGACGATAGGTAAGCTAGCATTAAACTTACGTATTTCAGCTGTAGCCTTCAATCCATCCAGTACAGGCATTTTCATATCCATCAACAACAAATCGACATGTTGGCTACGCGCTATTTCCACTGCCTTTTGCCCATTCTCCGCATGCAGTAAATCATAATGATCCTTCAGGATAGTAGACACCAGCTGATAATTACTTTGTATATCTTCAGCTATGAGAATTGTTTTCCGACCGGCACTCTTCTCCATCACTTCGTCATTCGCACCAAACTCTCCTCCGGAGATATTCTCTTCTTTCTTCTCTTCTACCATAGAAAGTGTATCGACTTCACAAGGTAAAAATGCCCAAAACAGCGATCCTTCATTGTGTACCGATTCAAAGCCGACTTTACCTCCCATAGCTTCTGCAATTGCCTTACAAATGGAAAGTCCAAGTCCGGTACCTTGGGCAAACTCATCAAGTTTCTCAAAACGCTGGAATACTTTTCCTTTTTTATCATCAGCTATACCAATACCGGTATCTTTCACATAAAAATAGACGCCTCCATCCTTACATGCATATCCCATTTTAATAGAACCTTTTGAAGTATATTTGATAGCATTAGTGACATAATTCGTTATAATTTGTGCCACGCGATTACGGTCCAGAGTTACCCGGCAACAGTGATAAGGATTGATTTCAGTTAACACGATATCCGGATTCTTCAGGCGCTGCTTCATGGAAGTAAACATGTTTTCAAAATGTTCGGATAAGTCGAACGGTTCGTATTTCAGTTCTACCGAACCGGCTTCCAGCTTGGATAAATCAAGTATATCATTTATCAGTTTTAGCAATAACTCATTATTACTATTAATAATCTGGATATAGTCCGCCTTTTCTTCTTCTCCGGCATAAGCCATCAACTCCGAAAAACCTACAATAGCATTCAAGGGAGTACGGATTTCATGACTCATATTCGCCAGGAACGCAGATTTCAATTTATCAGACTGCTCTGCCTGATGTTTGGCTTCCTGCAATTCCTTAATCATTTTTTCACGCTCCGTTACATCATCCACGCGAATTACAACACCATCCACAGATCCATCTTCAAGAACTACGGGAGTGGCAAACACTTCAACGGTATGCGCACTGTCCAACGAAAACTTCATCTGTTCCGTCTGTAATGAAACAAAAGCACGTTGCATCACACAATTTTCACAGGGAGAAGTACGATTATATGTACTTTTATAGCAAAGTTCACCTTTTTTGTAGGCTTCAAAAGAAAGACTTTTTGAACATAACGAAATATTTTCCCATTGAACCATATATTCCTTCGTGATGTAGGCCAACCCTGAATTCGTATTGTTAAGAACCAGTTCATTCTGTCGTACCAAAGCGTCCTGTATTTCTTTATTCTTTAGTAAGGTCAATTCAGTCTGCTTATAGGAATCGATATTTTGCGTCATACCGAACAAATACTTATAAGGAGCATCGTTCAAAGTTGTGGTTTCAACAAGGCCACGCGTTTCCCACCATTGATACATGCCATCTCCTTTAAAGTCAATGCGATATTCCACATCCCATACACCGCTTCCTAGTTCTACCGCCTTTTGCAAAGTTTCAGCAAACTTTTGTCGGTCATCAGGATGTACGAGAGTCAGATATTTCTCGACCGAATTAATTTCTGATGCCTTCTTCCCATTTTTATCAAAACCTTCACCGAAACTCACCCTGTTCTTAGCCGGCTCAAAAAACCAGGTGAAGGCATTCATCGCTTCCATAGTGACAGTTAACAGCTGTGCACGACGCTTCAGTTCATTTTGTAAACTCTGATCCCAGCGGGTATTTAACAGAAAGCGTTTGCCATCATCTTCAATTATACTTTTGCGAACAATAGTATCATAGCTGCATCCATCCTTCAGTATAATACGTTCCATGCCGAAATAAGGGTTCCCAGTATTGTATACCTCTAAATCAGTCTTCTGAATACGCTCTACTTCTTCTTCACTCAGCACATCATAAGTAGTTTTATCTTCGCTGGTACCAAACATGAGCTTACTCTCTTCATTGCAAAAAACATAGCGGAAATCATTCTCTACATCTTTGATATGAACAGATAACGGAAGATTATTTAATATATTATAGAAGAACTGCTCCTTTTTCTGCACCTCCGTATTATTCTTTCGGGTACCAACATATTTCAATACCTTCTTATTAGAATCAAATTCATAAGGAGCACCGCTTATCGTACAAAATTGCCAGGTTGAGCTATCCGGTAACATAACCCTGCTATCAAAAGAAAAAGAAAAATCTTCCCCATTGCTCATTCTTTCCATTACTTCAGTAACCTGACTACGGTCATCCGGATGCAAAGTCTCCAGATATAGTGCCATACTAACTGGCTTAGACTGATCGTATCCATTCAGCGGTTCATTATCACTATAAAATAATTTGGGCACTGCATCAAATTCCCAAAACATGATGTTGGCTGCCTTCATAGCAAGCTCCGTTTTCCGGCGACTTTGACGGAGTACCTCTTCACTTTTCACCGTTTCTGTAATATCTTCAAAGATAAAAATGTAATTAACAAACTTGCCATCATTATCATAAAGAGGATTACCATTACATTTCAAATAGCAGGTCCGGGTACGCGTAGAGAAAAAACGTTTATCGGTTCTCTGTTTATCGAAATCATACAAAAAACTCATCTGTACCGGAACACAACGACGAACTGCTTCCTTCACCACGTCAGGAACCACAGAATTTTCATTTATGTTGAGTTTATTACCAAGAAGCGTTTGCGAGTCAGCGCCAAAAATTCGGCAGAAGCTTTCATTGCATCTTACCAGAGTGCCATCGGCTGTGAAGAAACCTATTCCAACAGGAAGTGAATTAAATACAGTTAGTAATTGTTTGTGTTCCATTTCTTTATCCTTGAATAACTTAGAAATAAATATTTTATCTCCGCACTATGCAAATATATACACTTTTACGATTATAATATGATTTTATAGCGAACATATTATTGCCAGGTTATAACATACAATAAGGGGCTATCCACGATATTGTGAATAACCCCTATCTCAAATGACATCCCATATATTATCATTTTAAAAAGTACATTTTAATACTCCTCAATGACTGTATTTCCAAAAATATCCTTTTTAATAATTTTCCCATGACCGTTACCATATTCAATTATTTCGTTTCCAAAAATATCTTTTTTAATAGTTGTTCTATTCCCCTTATCATCCTCGATAATAGTATTCCCAAAGATATCTTTTGTAATCGTCTTTCTATTACCTTTGTCATCGCGAATAATAGTATTTCCCAGAATATCTTTCTCTATAGTTTTTCTATTACCCTTATCGTCCCGGATAATGGTATTTCCTAGAATATCTTCTTCAATAGTCTTCCTATTACCTTTATCATCACGAACAATGAAATTTCCTAAAATATCCTCTTCGATAGTCGTTCTATTGCCTCTATCATCACGGATAATGATGTTCCCCAAAATATCCTTTTCAATAGTCTTTCTATTGCCTTTATCATCACGAATGATGATATTCCCTAAGATATCCTTTTCAATAGTCTTTCTATTACCATTATCATCACGAATAATGATATTACCTAAAATATCCTTTTCAACAGTCTCTCTCCCTTGGACAACTCCCGAATACTCATAATTATCTTCAACAAGATTTGCACCATAGCCCTTTATTATATAAGGAGCCAAAATAAACTGGGCAACAAACAGGATAAATAAAATCTTTTTCATGGCGTTTTTCTTTTGGTTTAGAACAAAAGTAACGCAGGAAAATCAGAATAAATAAGTGAATTCCATAATTGTCAGTAGGGAAAAACCTAAAATAAAAAGGATTAGCGCATGCAGTAACGGTATATCCATAATATACTACCTAATTGGTCCCCAGAATGGTCCCCCAAAAAAGAAATTCCTTGAAAGTACTTGACTTTCAAGGAATTCAAAGTGTTACTTGAGGTTCCTGGCGAACCTCTTTTTCTTTATTTTCCTTATTTATTAGATAAAACATTATCTTCATAAACTACTGAAAAACAACAAATTATTTATCACACAAAGAAAATAGAATAAAATAAGATAAAAGTTTGTAGTACCAATGTAGTACCAAATCAAAAAGAATCTCTATCTTTGTAGTACCAACTTATAAAAGTAAAAATATGGGTGCAACATTCATTTTGAGAACTGACAAAAGCGAAGGATATGCAACCTTATACGCTCGCATACAAAACAGGGTTCCAAAGATTAACATTCGAGTATCTACCGGATTAGAGGTTGATATAAAAGAGTGGAACAAATCTTTAACAGGAGCCAAAGCTCTAACAGCTTTCAGGACAGGCAAAGGAAAAGAACTTTACCTTAAACTAGACGCTATTTCATCAACGATTGACGCACTAATAAAAAATGGTGTAGCCATAACTTCCAACATGGCTAAAGAGCGTATACATGAAATAGTATATGCTGAACAGATAGCAGCCGAAAAAGAACGAGCAGAAGCCGAAGCTAAAGCCCTAGAAGAAGAACAGGCTACCAACTTCAACGACTTCATAGCACAATTCATTCACGAATGCGAAACAGGAAAACGGAAAAAGAAGGGAGGAACTACAAATATATCTCCTGGAACAATCAAAAGCTACAAAGGCTTTCAGTCCCAGTTTAAAGCGTATCAGGAAACAAGGCTAAAGGTTATTGATTTTGAGGATCTGACAATAGAGTTTTATAATGACTTTCGATCATTCCTCACAGATAAGGAATATTCCCCTAATACTATTGCCCGGATGGTGAAGATATGCAAAACAATCTGTTATGCAGCCGAACAACTTAA
>ERZ838839.258-NODE-258-length-70264-cov-11.070020_pt1 | contig 70264 bp, 53 predicted proteins | sample MGYA00519909_ERZ838839 | MGnify/ENA primary metagenome ERZ838839 (study PRJEB31850, sample SAMEA3708843) | human gut metagenome | biome: human gut; feature: human-associated habitat; material: faeces | place: China | collected 2014 ...
AAACAATAGCGACTGCTACTATTGGGATTTATAGTGACAGTCGCTATTGCTGTATATGACGATGCAGGACCTATTCTGCGATATCATTTATCTGTTCCGATACATCTCATCATAATACTTTTGGTAGTCACCACTGGTCACATTGTCCATCCAGTCCTGATGCTCCAGGTACCAACGGACGGTCTTTTCTATCCCCTCTTCGAATTGCAGGCTTGGTTCCCAGCCAAGTTCACGCTGAAGCTTCCGGGAATCAATGGCATAGCGCATGTCATGCCCCTTACGGTCAGTCACGTAGGTTATCAGGTCCATATCCTCGCCTTCCTTGCGACCCAAGAGGCGGTCAACTGTCCTGATGACAACCTTGATAATATCGATGTTCTTCCATTCGTTAAAACCACCGATGTTATAAGTATCCGCGATTCGACCTTTGTGGAAAATGAGGTCGATGGCCCTTGCATGGTCTTCCACATAAAGCCAGTCTCTGACGTTCTCGCCTTTTCCATAGACAGGCAACGGCTTCTTGTGCCGGATGTTGTTGATGAATAGAGGTATCAGTTTCTCGGGGAACTGGTAAGGTCCGTAGTTATTCGAACAGTTGGTCACGATGGTCGGCATCCCATAGGTGTCATGGAAAGCCCTTACAAAATGGTCCGAACTGGCCTTTGATGCCGAATAAGGCGAATGCGGATTGTACTTTGTTTCTTCCAGGAAGAACTCCGTGCCATAGGCATGGTGATGCTCCGAACTGGCCTTTGTCGTAAACGGAGACTCAACCCCTTCGGGATGGGTCAGCTCCAGCGCCCCATACACCTCATCGGTAGAAATGTGGTAAAAGCGTTTACCCTCGTAACCTTCGGGCTTGCTCTCCCAATATTCCTTGGCAGCCTGTAGCAAAGTCAATGTACCCATCACGTTTGTATGAGCGAACGTGAACGGGTCCTTTATCGAGCGGTCCACATGGCTCTCAGCCGCAAGATGGATGATTCCGTCGATATCATATTCCGCCATCAGCCCCTTTATCGTCTCATAGTCACAGATATCAGCCTTGACAAACACATAATTCTCCCGGTCCTCGATGTCTTTCAGGTTTGCGAGGTTGCCGGCATAGGTCAGCTTGTCCAAGTTTATGATTCTATAATCCGGATACTTGTTCACGAACAGGCGCACCACATGGGAACCAATAAAACCTGCTCCCCCCGTTATCATAATGTTGCGTTTGAAATTCATATCACTCCTGTGTTTTGACTGTTATCGCATTGCTTTCATATTCTCCATACAGACGGTCAATGAGTCTGTCCAGTACGGCACTTTGATGCCGAACGTCTGCTTGATTTTCGTTTTGTCCAGGACCGAATAGGCGGGACGCTTCACCGGACTGGGGAACTCATCACTGTGACAAGGCTCTATGTCACACGCTGTATGTCCCGCCAGCTCTGCAATCTTCTTGGTGAAGTCGTACCAGGAACAGACTCCTTCATTGCTGAAATGATAAATGCCTGTCTTGCTGTAACCCCCGTGAGGGTTCTCCCGCTCATAGTCCGTCAGGACCGTCTCTATCGCCCGGGCGAGATCATACGCATAAGTCGGAGTCCCCACCTGATCAAAGACCACATTCAGCCTCGGCTTCGTCGCCGTCAGCCCCAGCATGGTCTTCACAAAGTTACGACCGAACTCTGAATACAGCCATGCCGTACGGATGATGACATGATCACATCCGACAGCCTGTATGTTCCTTTCACCTTCCAGCTTGGTCTTGCCGTAAACACCGGTCGGTGTACCCGACTGCTCCTCACGGCAAGGTGTATTGTAAGGGTCACCCCCAAAAACATAATCGGTCGATATCTGCACCAGCAGTCCGTCCACCTCCTTCATCACCTCCGCCAATATCTTCGGAGCCTCCGCATTCAGTCTGTGACAGAGCTGCTCATCACTCTCCGCCTTGTCCACATTGGTATAAGCCGCACAATTCACAATACAGCGGATGTCGTTCGCACCGACCAACGCCCTTACGGCATCAGCATCCGTCATGTCGAGGAGGACCGTCTCCACGCCTTCAGCCGGGACCACATCGGTAAACAGATAATTGTCTTTCGAGTTCCTGCTCACGAGACGCATTTCATGTCCGAGCTGTCCGTTTGCACCTGTTATAAGTATATTCATCTGTTGTCAGGATTTAAAAGTTCAGAAGACAAAAGGGGAATCAAAGTGCCTCAACAGCGGATGCTTCGTATCCTTTTCACTGAGTATGGCACGTTCCGTCGGGATGCACCAGTCTATTCCAAGGCTGCCATCCAGGATACTGATGCCACCATCCGCTTCCGGGTGGTAAAACTCGTCACACTTGTACTGGAATACCGCCGTTTCACTCAGCACGGCAAAACCATGTGCAAACCCCTTCGGGATAAAGAACTGCCGATGATTGTCCTCGGTCAATTCCACCGCCACATGCTTCCCGTACGTCGGCGATCCCTTACGTATGTCCACAGCCACATCCAGTACCTTCCCCCTGACACATCTCACCAGTTTTGCCTGAGTAAAGGGAGGACGCTGGAAGTGCAATCCCCTCATGACGCCGTACGACGACATACTTTCATTGTCCTGCACAAATTCCACATGCCCGACCTTCTCGTCAAACTCCTTCTGTGAGAAGCTCTCAAAGAAGTAGCCCCTGGCATCCTTAAATATACGTGGTTCTATGATGACCACTCCGTCTATCTCTGTCTTTATTACTTCCATTTTTCTAATATTCCAAGTCCTTTTCCAAAGCATCTTCCTTCTCATCCAGCAGAGAAAGTATATACTTGCCATAATCATTTTTCAGCATCGGCTGCGCCACCTCGCGCAGTGTCTCCTTCGTGATCCAGCCCTTGCGGTAAGCAATCCCTTCGAGACAGGCCACCTTCAGTCCCTGACGCTTCTCCAGCACTTCGATGAAGGTCGATGCCTCCGAGAGGGAGTCATGCGTCCCGGTATCAAGCCACGCAAAGCCTCGTGCCATCGTCTGCACTTTCAGCTCCTTGTCTTTCAGGAATTGCTGATTGACGGTGGTTATCTCCAGCTCTCCACGCGCAGACGGCTTGATGTGTTTCGCCACCTCAACCACCTTGTTCGGATAGAAATACAAGCCGACAACCGCATAGTTACTCTTCGGGTGCTCAGGTTTCTCCTCGATGCTCAGGCAGTTGCCCGCCTTATCGAACTCTGCCACACCATACCGCTCCGGGTCACTCACCCGATAGCCGAACACCGTAGCCTTCCCATTCACTTCCGCATCCAGCACAGCCTGCCTCAACAGACTATTGAGTCCGACTCCATGGAAGATGTTGTCGCCAAGCACCAGGCAGGCACAATCATCTCCAATGAACTTCTCACCAATGATAAACGCTTGCGCCAGTCCGTCCGGAGAAGGTTGCTCTGCGTACTCAAATCTCACCCCGAACTGGCTGCCGTCTCCCAACAGACGTTTGAAGCTCTGCAGGTCATAAGGCGTCGAGATAATAAGTATCTCCCTGATGCCTGCAAGCATCAGCACGGAAATAGGATAGTAAATCATCGGTTTGTCAAAGATGGGTATCAGCTGCTTGCTGACTCCCTTGGTGATCGGGTACAGTCTTGTACCACTACCACCGGCGAGAACGATTCCCTTCATGTATAGTTGTTTTTTTGATTGTTATTAAACTTAACTCCTGCATCACAGGACGATATTCCACAAAATTAAACCAAGATTGTTCATTGGACTTTGATTAGATGGTTTCCCCGTCCTTGCAACACGAGAAAAAGATACAAGCACGGTGCACAAGATGTTCTCAGAGCCTGCTCCCTTGGAACGGAAGAGGATTTTGAATGGTCGAATGATTGGCTGGGGTTGCATAATAGCGACTCTTGCTGTTTGATTATTAGCAGCATTCACTATTGAAAGAGTTACTTTTTATCCCTCAAAATCAAGCTCTCCGAAGAATGTATAATGAGGAGTATTTATGTCAACCACATCAAAAGACAATTTGCCTTCTGCCGACTTGATCATACTATAAACTTTCTTACATTCCACATCAGCTGTAGCATAATAGGTGATGTCAGATTCCACATCCGCCTGTGCAAACATTTTAGTATCATTAGGCACGATAGCTCTCGGCGTGATGGTAACACCACGCCTTTTCTTCTCAGCATAAACCTCAGCAATCATCTTACCGGCCCTTCGAGCATGGTCGAAGTTAAATGGAATGATGAGCATATTCTTAAGAGGAAGTTCATTCACTTCACCTCTCACGCAATACTCAGCTATGGCTATCGTGCTAATCTTAATCACGAAATCATGCTCTAAAAAATACCTGAAATATCCTAAAGCATTAGCATGCAAAGGATCTTCCTCATTCATTAGGCGAATGAAGAAGCTAGTATCCAGAAGTACGCAATTCTGTTCCATCAGACAAGTCCTCCCCTTATATTTGTCAACCACTCATCGGGATTTATATCCTTCCACTTAGGAGTAGCTTTGTGAATCAGGTCCATAAGATAATCCTCGTCAAACTTTGGCTGGTAATCCATCAGTTCCACCAACACCAAGGTTGATTTGTCAATGTCCCCTGTAAGGATATTCTTCTTAGCACGTACTCGCACACCAAAATTTTTATAGAGAGGATTTCCCTGATACCCGGCTAAATATTCCTTATCTGCCCGAATCGTCAAGGAGCCAACATCCTTCGTATCCAAATGAATATTAGCCTTGTCCTTTCCACCGGCATCTGTCAAGGTACCATAATAATAGCACTCTATATCCACCATGATATTTTCATGGCGAACATAATGTGTGGTTGGAGTAATCCGAAAGAAACGTTGTGGCTTGTCAGAAGTACCTATTTCTATATCATAGTTATAACGCAATGCAAAAGACTGAAGATTTTCTATCGCTTGCGCACTTGCCACTTCCAATTTATCAATAGAGCCATTTTCTTGTTCAATAACACCAAGCATGGCAGAGACCAAGAGGACGCTTTGCAGAGATGTTCTAAAGACATTGAGTACAGAGCCTTCCTTCATCTCATAAGATATAGTAGGACGATCCTTGCGTTTCTTTCTGTCTGGATAAAGCAAATTCTCCACTTCATCAAGCAAGAATCTAATTTGCCTGATGTCAAAATTGGCAGGAGAAAGAGACTCGTCTCCGTTCTTACCAATAATTCTTAATGAAATTTCATTTCTATCCATACCACAAATATAGCAATATTCTGAACACTAAAGGAAATACTACTTCCTTTTCTATTCAAAATATTGCTGTCAAGACAATCTCAAAGCCCAAAGACTGATTGGAATTAAACAATAGCGACTGTTACCAGTTGATTCTTGGTAACAGTCACTATTCCTATGTTTCCTGTTCTCAATCCTGCCCGACGTCTGATGGCTGGTGGAGGCTTACCCCCAAGTCAGCAGACCACCAGTCCGGAATCCAGGGTCAGACTCCGTGGTCCGTATCCCCATTCTCTTCGCCGTCCGTGTCCGGTTCCGGGTCGGGGATAACCTGAACAGACTTGCTTCCCCGCAACTGCTTGATGCTCTTATACTCCATTCTTCCGAGCAGTCCCCACAGCGAAGTGCTACGAGTGATGTTGCGTGCAGCAGCCCTATGGAAATACAGCTTGGGGACAGCCTGTTTGGGAGAGACCTCATCCGGGTTCTCCACCCCTTTGCCCTGTGACTTCAGGCGGATGCGGAACGTCCCGATGCCGTCGAGTTCCACTACCTCAGAGGAAGCCAGATGCTTCTGCATGACGGTGATGAGGTTGTCAATGGTATTTTTCACATCACCGGCCGTGAGCGAAGAATACTCCGCCACTTCTTTTGCCATCTGGGCAGTAGTCACGAGACCGATGTGAACGGTAGACGGATGATAGAGTTTCTTACCTTCTTTGTTTGCCTTACTTGCTTGCTTTACCTTATAAATTATAGCCATGTTACTTGTTGATTAGTCATTCAGCCTTCGCCCGTCCGTCCCTGTCGTTGACAAGAAGCGGAGCGTATGCGACACTTGAATGGGTTAGACATTCGTGAATTCTTTCGCGATTCTCTTCCGTCCGTTACCCGGGATGTCCGTCCGTCGTTGAATCACATTGCAAAGATAGCCCCGGCTATATTCTCCGGCAAGCAAAATGCACCGTTTGCGTTCACACTTGCGTTCACACACCTTGATAACTGACTAATCAACAAACACATGCAATACCTGTTATGGTTTCTCTGTTGCGAGCTTACCGTCACCTGTTGTTTTGCTCCAAGAGCCACTTGAAATATTTTTCGTGTTCATCGACCAGGTGTTCCCAAGAATATTCATTCCGGATTACCTCTATGTTGTTGTCCGTACATGTTTTCTTGTTCTTTTCCACAATGGCGTCCATATCATTAAAGTATTCCGTCACCTTCTCTGCCGACGGATAATAGAGGGCATTACCTTTCAGCACAGCCCGATTGAAGATATTATCGTGTGCCAGGACGAAACATCCCGCAGCCATTGCCTCCAGCAGCGAAGGGTTTGTTCCCCCCACACTGTGTCCATGAAAATAAGCCCGTGAGAAATGGCGCACCGAATCCAGCTTCTTAAAGTCATAGATTCCTCCAACGAACCTTACCCCTTTCTCATGCCCATACTTTTCCACCAGTTCCTTGCCATGGGGCGTATTGGTTTTCCCTACCACAATCAACGGACGGCGCCCATTCTCAACAGAGTGGAGATATCCCTCTATCGCCATCACGATGTTGTTTTCCGGTTCAAGACGAGCTATGAGGATATAATATTCCTCCGGCTTCAGGTTGAACTCCTGCAGATAGTCTTCATTGAAATCATCATGAATGTCAGCCCCGTATGCCAGGAACTTACTTTCCTTCCCATACTTCTCCTTATAATAATCATGGATACCCATATTATCAGCTATCAGATAGTGGCTGTACTTCACCGCCATCTTTTCTTCCCAATCCAGGAAACGTCGCACCATCGGGCTGAACTTTGAGCGTTTGTTTTCCAGCCCATCCATATTCGTTGTGAATATCGGACGTTTCCGTTTCCGGACATTAAACCAGATATAGGCAGGGATGATACTTGTATAACCGGCCTCATAGATGATGTCGAAATTCTCCTTTTGCAACGCATCTTTCAGGGAAGAAAAGTCATAGAAAAAGCTTCCTACGGAACTTCCCATCCAAGTTTCAGGACTATAGATGTGTTTGATTCTAACCCCTTTGTAACTATCTTCTTTGTACGGATGGAAACTAGGAGAATAAACCGTCACTTCATGTCCACGCTGCACCAGTCCGACGGAAATATATTCCGCGAACTGCTCAAAGCCCCCGTAGTTATTGGGTATACCACGGGTGCTAATGAATGCTATTTTCATTAGATAAATAGATTATTTATTATTGTCTGTCTGAAAAAACAACCCTAATGACAGAATCAGGCTGCTATATATTTGATAAAAGAACGAATGGCCAATGAATAACTATTTGACAAATTGTTTATAAAAATTCATCAACAGTGGATAATACCTCTCCCTATTAAAATTTGCAGTTGCAAAATTCAGTGCATTCTGCTGAAAATCATTGTATCTCTCTATAGATAACGATTCACACGTATTTACTACGTTTACCAGTTCATTTACATTACCCGGACTAAATAAATATCCGGTCTTATCTTCTACAACAATTTCAGGTATACCACCAATGTCTGAGCCTATTACCGGAGTTCCCACGGCATATCCCTCAATTATAGTCATAGGATTATTCTCATACCACTCAGAAGGAACTACAATAAAATAAGCGTTCCTCACAATATTTTCAAGTTCTATGCCTGATTTATAGCCTAAAAACTCAATATTAGCTATATTATGTGTCCTTACAAAATCTTTTAGTTCTCTTTCTAAAGGACCAGTACCCACTATCTTCAAATTTGAATGCGGACAATCTTTAAATGCCATTATCAAGGTCTTTATACCCTTTTCATAAGAAAGTCTGCCAAAAAATAGAAAATACTTATTTTGAGAGACAGTTTTGTTAATTTCCTGACTAATCCGATCAGCCAGATTATACAGCACTATATTTGGCTTATTTCTCAAAGCAGGCATATATTCCTCTAGCTTTGACTTTGCAAACCTGCTAACGTAAATAAATCCATCAATATATTGTGCTGGATTTAGGAATGTATTTCTAAAATATTGTTCAGCTGCCATCATTGCACTAAGAACATAACTATTCTTGCAACATTTATTTTCAATACATTTATAGAAATATTTTCCTTGACAGTCTTCACACACTACTCCTTTTCCATTCCTAAACGTATAAGCAGGACATACTATTCTATATTCGTGAATCGTGAAAATTGCAGGAATATTATGCTTCTTCAAGACTGGAAGTATAGAACCTGTTATTTGTCCCCAAATCAAGTGTATTTGGGCAATGTCTGGTTTTTCAACCTCTATAAGCTGCTCTAACCTCCATACTGCCTCCCTGTTGTAGAAATAGTTGATAATATTTTTAATTGGCTTAAAAACCCCCTTACGTGTTTCTTTTGACTCTGGAAAGTACGCTTCATATTCTGAATAATCATTTTCAGGCCATTTTAATGCGAAGTTGCTTACTTTGTCGCCATGTTGCTTCAACAACTCCATTGTGTTGAAATAAACAGCTTCAGAACCACCTTTCTTATAATTGAAAACATTTATTTGAAGGATTTTCATAAGCATTTAAGATTATCTATTCCTTATTAATACATTAGATAATTTGCCCAAATATTTACACAAACTATTTCTTTTGATAAAACGTCTGAAATATCTCTTTAGGTTTTTTACTTGATAGACAAGCATATATACAATTAAAATCTCCTAATGCTAATATATAATCATGATTAGGTTTTCGATTGAATAAACCTTTCGGCAAATGATAGAAAAGTTTTAGTAAAGAAGACACTACTGCTAGAAACCTCAACAAACACTCAACGACTTTATTCCCTCTAGAGAAAAAAACAATCTCACCTAATATTGCAGCAGGTCTAGTCGCAGTCTGTACCAGCGATAAAGACTTGCCACTCATCCCTTCATAATGATAAATAGTAACATCGGAATCAACATAGCACTTATATCCTTTTTCATTGAGCTGTGTGGAGAGTGCTATATCTTCTGGACAAAAGAAATAATATTCATCAAACCATCCCATTGCCTTAAATATATCAGTACGAATCAGGAATGCAGCTCCCAGAATATTATACGTTTGAAATACACCCGATTTATTTGTAAACCTTCTATCTCGTTTCTCGTTCCATAAATGAAACATCTTTAACACATAATGTTTAAGGGTTATAGGCGGTCTTCCACATACACTGATTTCACCTTCAAAATTCAATATAGAAGGACTGAGTATAACTGTTTTCTCCGGACATTGCTCGAAAGTTTTAACTAAGCGGTCTATAACTGGCATCTTAAATTCTGTGTCATCGTTCATAATAAAACAATATTCTCCTTTTGCTCGCTTTAATGCCAAATTATTATTTTCAGAAAAGCCTCTAATTTCGTTACTTTCAATAAATGTCACCCACGGAAAGTCTTGTTTTACTTTCGCAAGATTCTCTTCCGCAAAAAGATAAGCAACAACAAGCGTTTCATATGATACAGTCGTATATTTCTTGACACTATTCAAACACGGATAAAGATTTTTCAGATTGTTCATGCAAACAATCACAACTGAGACTTGTATTAAAGTATTCATTTGTTTTCCAAAGTATTATATTTATTATGGTAGTATATGTAGCCAAGTGAAAAATAAAAGAGACAACTGGCAGGGAATGTCTCAACTAGATTTTCCGTAAAATGATAAATCAATATTGTAAGTACAAAGTAAAATGATTTGTTACTAGAGATATATTTAAATAACTTCTTAATCCACTTTAATATTATAAGAAACACAATAAATCCGTATTCTGCTAAAACTCTCAGATAATCATTATGGGGTGGGCCTGATAATGTTTTGAAATACCCATCTCCCAAACCTACAATAAAACTATAATACCAGTGCCGAAAAAATTCAGTTAAAATAAAAGCCCAATGCTGAAAACGCCATAAGGCAGAAGTATTATCGTCACGACTTAACTCATTTAAGCTAAGATTCTGTTGTACTTCATACATACTTAAATCTCCCAAATGCATCCAATCATACAATGAAAGACTGCTTAAAACAGTGATTTGATTCTGCAATCTCAAAAACAGAGGTATATCTGTGTAAAAAGTTAATAATATCCCCATTCCCAGAAATATCATAGCGGCTAAAATTAGTCGTATGTTATTTCTATTAATAATCAATATTGAACAAATAAAAGCAACAAGTATTCCTAATGAGGTTCCTACTGCTAAATACATAAATAAAATTATCAAGCTATAGTTAAACCGATTTTTGCCTCCATTTCCAGTAATATAATAGAATAATGCTATACATATCCCCCAATACGTGAAATTATTGCTGTTAGGAAAAAACAAAGTTCTTTTTGGAGTATGATCAAAGAAAAAAACTAACAATAATGGTACAGTTATTAGTAAAAACAAAATGTATTTATTTACTGAAAGTCTATTATATGAACAGCATTTCTTACCATAATAGAAAACTAGACTGTAACCAGCATATTTCAATAGATTGACATAATTAGCTGTTTTATACGAGATAATAAAGCTTATTATCATAAATATGGAAAAACACACAAAACTTTGACTGTATTTTCTCGCAGCCTTGCTTTTGTTATATACATACACTATGAAAATGACTTCAGTTATATATATTATAAGCCGAACTATTGAATTATCAAAAATACTATTGTTCATCATTGCTGTAATAGTGATAAACAATAAGTAAAAAGAAAATATGTTGATATTTGATGACATAGAAGTTTCTGTACTTTTATTTGCTTTACAGACCATATTAACAAAAACATTTGTTTTCGTTATAAAACTAAGCATTCCTATTTAGCCCACATTCCTCCATTAAATGATGGAAAAATGAGCTCTCACTGTCCTCAATTCTAATTTTCCAACTTAATTTAAAGAACTGCTGCCCTTTCCAAGCTTCCCATAACGATGGCTGATACGGTTCATTAAGCACTTCAACCAACGAATATGTATATGCATTCGTGCGTGGTCGCGAGTCTATCAATTGTCTAAAATCCTCACATTTTTCATACATCATTTGAAATGTGTAATCAATCAGTAAGTAATCAATAATTCGCCTATGTCCATCACGAAAATAGGCTAACATAATGTCTCTAAAGCAACACATAGTAGTTGCTCCAGGATGAGCATATAAGCAAAATCCAGCCCAGCGGTAATCGCTAATAGTCCCTTTTTCCAAAGCCGGCATTTTTATACTTTCAAAATAGGGATTAAGTTCATCTTCTCTTAGGGGTTTATTTACAAATACAGTTGCATCCAACCAATGCCCACCATGTTCTGCTAAAAGAGACAGACGCACAATGTCAGAAAAACAAGCCATTTTAATTATGCCCTTTTCCAACTTTTCATAAATATAAGTTGGTATATCTACATAATTAGATAAATTATTTTTATCCAACACATAAACCGGACGATCACAAGAATTCCGCCTAATAGATTTTATGCATAGCCTTACAAGAGGAGGCATATGCTCCTCTCCTTGATACCAAAATACCCATATTGGCAAAGCCGTTGCTGCATTTGAAGTATATTGGGCTGATAATGTTTTAGGAATCAAATAAGCATATCTGTCTTCCAAATAATCAAGAATAAAACGATGCTTTTTCTTACAATAAGAATAAGACGCTTTGCCAAAATTAATATTGAAAGACAATACCCATTTCCATAGTAAAGGTATTGTCAATGCAGGAGAAAGATATGGTACTATCTTTATGATATCACGAAAATGCAACAAGTATTTTTTTAAAGGAGAATCCATAAAACAAATTGATAAATCACGTTATTTTGACATAAAAGCACACCTCTTAGGACTGAGCAACAGATTTAAAATCAATATTTTCAACCCTTTACCATACATTATAAATAAGAAAGGCAAATAAATTAACCACCAATCTTTTTCACGGCACCTTGATATATTATTCATTCAGCACTTGCTTTATTATGTGTGCAGGATTACCTACCACAATTGAGTAAGGAGGAATATCTTTTGTCACCACAGAGTTTGCACCAATAATAACCCCATCACCAATATGGACACCTGGCAATATTGTTGCTTTTGCTCCAATCCAGACATTATTCCCGATAACAACCTCCCCCCTAGATACTAATGGACGTAATTTAGGAAGAAGTTGTAATTGCCCATAATCAGTTTCACCATGCGCATTATCCGTTATCAAAACGGAACTACCAGTTAGTAAGCCATTGCCTATCTGAATCCTTTTTATTCCTGTAATTTGACTATAAGGACCAATACTACAATTGTCTCCAATAGTGACAATGCATTGTATATTATCACTTGTAACACCCTTAACTTTCTGGGCTGTAATAGATACATGCTTATCAACTATCGTGTTTCTTCCTATTTTTATATATTTCCCTCCCACGACAAAGCTTCCCGGTAAATATCGACTACCCTTACCTATAACTGCAATCTCAGTCCTTAGCAAAAGTGTGTTGAATAAGCCTAAAAGCCGTTGAAATTTTCGATGTAAATAGTACATATTCATATCATTTTATTTATTCGAGTTTACTATTTCTAAATAGACAGAATTCAAACGCTTCATAATAGATTTTTCATCATGACGTTCATGAGCAACTCTCAATTCTTCTAAAGAAATTTCTTCTAACATTTTTTTATTGCCATGAATATTCATCAGTGTAAATGCAAGTGTGTGCGGTTCATTATAAGGAAAAAGAATACCCGTCTTACCATTATCAACCAACTGTGGAATACCACCAATATTCGTTGCAATCACAGGACACCCCATGAGTTGAGCTTCACACAAAGAATTAGGGGAATTATCAATAATCGCTGTATGCACATAAACATCAGCCTCACATAATTCATTTACAACTTCATTTGCATCAACAAATCCTAACAATTTGATATTCAATCTATCGTGTTTTAATCCAATCATACTCTCAAACAAGTTGAACGAGTTCTTATTACCAGCTACACGCCACTCAAAATCAAAACCTAACTCTTTCAGAATTTTTGCAGTGCGCAATATCAAACCATTACCTTTCAGTGCTGAAGCCCCACTAATAGTAACAATACGCATTTTTTTATGTTGTACGAATTTCCATTTTCTATCAGAATGTAATATCTCTGGACGAATGGCTTCTTCACAATGGAAATACCTCGAACTCGGGCTATAATATTTTACTATATTTTTATCCCATTCCGTCCGTCCCATATAGTATTTATTCCGCTGCATCACCTCCTGTTCACGCCTATTAGACTTCTCAGTCTTTAAACTGCGATACCAATAACGAAACATTGAAATAGGATTATAATGGTGATACTTAAACAGGTCGGATGTCCTACAACACATTGAAGCCGAAAGGGCATAAATATTAGCAAACCCCTGCATGTGAATTACTACGGGAATATCAATCTCATTGGCAATCAGTCCAAAAGGCCATTCCGTTCCGAAGCATTGGATAATATCTGGTTTGAAATCATCTATCACCTTTAAGACCAAAGGCTTCAAAAAGCGCCAATCATTTTCATAATTAAGCATCAACCGAAGTTTCTGTAATCGAGAGCTAATTTTATTCATTGGATAATATACAACTCCATCTCGTTCTACCTTAAAACAACAATCTGAATGCTCAAAAGCTATTCCCAGTTCAATATTATCACCATACTGCCTAACAACTCGCTCCAACGAAGCCACCCAACCTCCTGTTACTTTTTCATCATACAATGAGGGTGTTACAGCAAACCAAAGAACACGCATAATTCAACTATTCCGAAATAAAATTTTTACATCTTTTATCCAATTCTTGTGCATAAACTTTCCAAGAATCCTTATTCACCGGATAATTTTCAGATGATATAACAGAATCAATCTTAAAGTTTGACTGTAAGTCACCATCATTGATTTCAACCATATTGAACAAATCTTCAATTCCTCCCAAACGGCATGTGCTAATATAGTCATCAGCTTTCTCTCTGAGGTATATAACGGGCGTTTCCAAGCCCAAACAAGGCAAAGCACAATGAATGCGCGACGTAATCACAAGTCTTGCTTTCGCATAAAGCTTGACGAGTTGCTCTGCTTTGTCCAACAAATAAAAATCATCATTCTTATTCTCTACATAATGATGAATATAAGTTGAATTCATTATTATGTCTTTAGAAAACATCTTCGAATAGACTTTATAATACAAAGCCGTCTTTACTATTTTCTTCAATTTGTTCTTACCATCATGCAAATGTAATCCATCCTTTTTCAACAGATTGATTATATCCAAAGGATGTCTTACAATCACACGCAATGCCTGGTAGATATTGTTTAGGCCATAGTCTACAGAGAGAATAGGGTCAACGATGTATGTTGTATGATCTTTTTCTTCGTTATGATATTTTTTTCCGAGAGTCAAAGTCATACATCCAGAAAAATAAGCCTTTATACCTGCGGATGTCAAAATATCCACAGTATTGGTATCACGACATCCAATGGGCTGATGTTTCTTCAAATAATTTACACTTATAGATGAAGTTAGTTCTTCTCTCACCAACACGTTCAAATGAAAAGCTACAAATAACGGTATTATTTTCCCCGTAGGTGGCCAATTCTGCGGATTATGCATATACCAACCATTCATTATCATCTTACATGGCTCTTCATCATAGCTATTCAGGTCTTCATCACGATCAAGAAATCCATCAACATGAGGATAATACTGAGATGAAGCAAGAGCTTGGATGTAATCTCCAATATTTATTGCTTTCACTTTATTATTCTTTCTTACAGATAGTAGCTTATATTTCATATTTCATCTAATTACCAAACAATCTATAGTAACATATGTTGTAACGATTATTCACCTATAATAAATCTTACCGGGCTTTTCTTTACTGCTATCGTAACTAATAATGAATGCTACAACGCCGAAAACAAAAAAATTCATGAATAAAACAAATAATGGGCTACAGTCTCTCCAATAAGTGCATGTTATATAAATCAATGGAGAATGGAATAAGTAAATTCCAAAAGAGCTGCTACTGATTAACTTTAAACATGGTATATTGTTTACGACACCAAAATCTATGTTATAAATAACGACAAGAAAAGCACAAGCTATGAAACATCTAGCAACTCTATATGGTAGTATCCCTAGCAATAATAACACCGTAAAAATAACCATAACTATAATTGAAGTTATCAGGAACTTACTTTTTCTGTTATTTACAAACAAAAATGAGTATTCATTCATGAGGAAACCAACATAAAAGAAGATTGCATATGACGCCACATTTGCAAAGCGTCCAAAAACTCCACTAAAGACATTGCAAAGCATCAAAAATAAAAGAATGAAAATATTTAGGACGTTTCTATTTAATATGCCTTTCTCTACCCGAACTAAGAATAAACGTACGAATGCAAAAACTACAAATAATGCAAATAGTGTATACAAATACCACAGATGACCATTCATATTCCCAACTATCTGTTCTTTTACGAGTTCAAAATAATTGTCATGTCCAGGAACATGCAACAGAAGTTTTATTGGATCCATCCACAGAAAAGCAATAAAAAAATAAGGAATAAGTATACGTCTTATCTTCTTTTGCACCAGCTTAGCCAAAGAATATTTGGCGGAAGTAAAATAAAACAAATAACCAGATATAGAAAAAAACAAAGGCATCTGCAAAAGATTAATAACCCTTTTAAGTTCCTGAAAAAGAGAGCAACCATTTATCGGCTCATAGACTCGCCACTCTGGATCATATAATATTATACTGTGCCCCAAAACAACAATAAGTATTGCAATGGCACGTAAAGTTACAATGTTGCTATTCATACTTTTACTCTATTAGGTATTAATTCGAACAAGTTTTAGACTAGAAAAATCATTACCTCTGTTTCCTATGCTGTATAAGCTCTATCACACCTTTACTCTTTTCTACAATGAGCGAAGACAATCTTTCACGCTCACGTCTTTTCAATCCAAAATAGAAAGTCATCACACAGGGACATAATATTGACACTACAATGGATAATATAAAATTAATATGATTTCCACTAACTGTTCGCTCTATTATAAATGGGATCGGTAATGCTAAAAGAGTAACTAAAAGCACCGGTTGGACAACTTCTTTATAATATAGCGACAAGCTCATTTTTAACCGTTTATTTAGATAGAAGCATCTGACTATATAAATTATCAAATCAACAACAATCCGTATTATCCAAACAGTCCAAACAGGGTAACCCAATTTTAAGCTGAAATATATTAAAGGAATATTTATAATATTGACCACAGATATAAGTATTTGATATAATTTGATATCGCCTGTTGCTTGTACAGACATCCATAATGGACCAGTTAAAGCTTCAATCAAATAAAATATGAGAATCAGTTGACAAAAAATGCCAGTATATTCAGGAACATCAACCAACCAGATTCCCAATATTACATCTATTTTCAGCATCAGTGGCAAAGAGACTATCAACATTAGGTAATAAGAGAATCTAGAAGAGCGAAATATCAGTTTAAAGAATTCATTCATTTCTCCCTCGGCATAATATTTCACTATCTGTGGATTGAATGCCGTTTGAAAATTACTGAAAAACTGAGTAACCTTACCTGCTACCTGATTAGCGATTCCTAAAGCAGCATTCAGAGTTACACCATAAAACACATTTACCAAGATATTTAAGCCCTGTTGGACAAAAACGGATGATGCATTTCCTAAAAGTGACCAACTGGAAAAAGAAAGAAGATGCTTAAACATATCCTTTTTCCACATATATTGATAAGTCGCAATTGCAAATTTCCGTTTACAATACGCATGATATATTGCATTACCAATTATATCGGTAAGCATATACAAAAATCCATATGCTACCAATTTATCAACAGGAGAAATATACAATAAATAAACAATAACAAGCTTAATTGCTACGTCAAAAAGGCTCAGATAAGCATAAAAATCCATTTTCTCATATGCAATGAGAGTGGCATTATAGGGTATTCTTATCAGATTAATCATGAACGAAAATACAGTGAACTGATAGACCCAGTTAGCTGCATTCATTCTGTTTTCCGGTATATTTAATTGTGAATTTACGAACCATAATCCAATAGTTTCCGCCAAAACGAAGAAAACAATAGCTAAGGCCATGTAAATATTCATACTCATACAAAATACATTATGCGTATTCTGCTCATCATGCTTTCCAATATAGAAATTGAGATAACGCTGTGTAGCTGAAGTCAGTGCTCCATTAATAAATGAAAACAATACGACTACACCTGCAATCAAATTATAAATACCATAGTCAGATGCTCCAACCACCTGTAATATAACCCGTGAAGTGTACAATGATACAAACAGTATCACGAACATACGGATATATAAATAGATTGTATTTTTAACTATGCGCTTATTGTTTACAGAAGTTTCCGACACGATATTCTTTGACTCTTAAAATATTAACACACGATATAGATTCTCTATTTGACACATTCGTCATCATCCTTCTTTAAAGAAGCATAAACTAAAAGAGTACTTGTAACAAACCGGGGTTGATACGAATGTCATTGCGACTGATAAAGGCTGTCAAATCATTCATTTCAACATGAACTTTATTTTGATAGCCTCTGAAGTTCTTCAATACAAAAGATTTCAATTTCATACTATTATAAAATTCATCCCTTCAAACTTCCAAACATCGCACGAATATCTGCATTATCCCGTTCCATATTATAGTATTCACTAGGCGTATATGAACTGGTTTCGTCATCATCATCCTCTTGCAATTCTTTGCTACGCTGTTCTATATAGTCTCGAATATCACAAGTATTCCAATGAGGAATAAGAGATGACAATTCTGAAATTTTTCCTTTCAGGTCATCAATCGCCTCTTCATAGTTACAACTATCAATATCCCATTGTATCCGCTCCTCCATGCATCGCAAAAATGCAATATTGGTTATTAAGTGCGTATCATAGCCACACTCCTCCCCAAATTTAAGATATGAAACAAACTCATCCGTGATATTCATACTCTCACTCATGCTATAATAGAGAGTCCGCTTATCAGAGTTAACAAGATTATCACCGGCAATATCCAAAATTTCAAGTCTATCATCCATGGCGTAGATACTATCTGAGAAGTCTTCTTCTGACAAAGATAATTGGTTAATATCCATCATATCATTATTCCTCAATTCCGGCAGATTATTATATAGAGTTGCTAAGCAGTCAAACAAATCAAATTTTTTATAGTCCAACTGTTGTTTACTATCTACACGAGCAATACATGTACGGATCTGTCCTGATATTGGATTGAACAGCTCTACAAACCTATCTGACAAACGTCGGAGTAAATCACCTTGAATATTTATCTTATGATTCATATTAATCGACGTAAATTGCTCATACAACTGTTCGATAAAGATAGATCCCAGAATTAATTTATCAATCAATTCCGGACGTTCGGTTATGTGATCGACTAAAAAATCATGAATGGAAGGATTGAAAAAATCTACAAACATATGTTCTCCCCCTCTCAATTCAGACTTTATAAAACTTCCATCTAAGCGTTTCAATGACTGCTTCCACAATTTATCATCTTTAGATAAGGCATACCACTACTGTCCCGTAAAAGTGGATAATTAGTTCTTTGAAATTATTGAAATATAGTCAATTACGCGGTTTTTTTTAAATGAAACGGACTTGATTTTGCAACTTTGCAGTCTAATACAAATGGCTGCTATGTTCCAAGACAAATACGTATTCTCTCAATTAACCGCTTTTCTGAACAGGACTCAGTTCAACAACTATGTTCGCAAGTATGATGGCAACAGATATGTGAAACATTTCACTTGCTGGAATCAGATGCTCGCGATGATGTTTGGACAACTGAGTAACCGTGAAAGCCTGCGAGACTTAATCGTTGCTTTCGAGGCGCATAGGGCCAAGCAATGTCATCTTGGTTTAGGTCGTGAACCGATAGCCAAAACAACTCTTGCGACAGCCAACCAGAACCGTGATTACAGAATCTTCGAAGACTTTGCATTCTATATGATGAAGGAAGCCTGCGAGAAGCGGACGACCAACATCCTTGACATTTCCGGAAAGAAATATGCGTTTGATTCAACAACGATTCCGTTGTGTCTTGCAACATTCCCATGGGCAAAGTTCCGAAGCAAGAAAGGAGGGGTGAAAGCTCATGTCTTATACGACATTGAAGCACAAGTTCCTGCTTTCTATACCGTAACCACTGCTTCAAAGCATGATCTCACAGCAATGTCTTCAATCCATTATGAACCAAATGCTTATTATATATTCGACAGGGCTTATGACTCCTTTAAAGAACTCTATAGGATACATCTTACAGACTCTTTCTTTGTTGTCAGAGCCAAGACAAACTTAAAGTATAAGACAGTCAAATGGAAGCGAAGAATGCCAAAGAACATAATGACAGATGCGGAAGTAAAACTGGCCGGATATCTCTCCGAGAAAAAATATCCTGAGTCATTCAGACTCGTCCGATATTACGACGAAGAGGATGACCGTGAGTTCACTTTCTTGACGAATGCAAAACAACTTTCTGCACTGGATGTCGCCAATCTTTATAAGAAAAGATGGTTAATCGAGCTGTTCTTCAAATGGCTCAAGCAGCATCTCAAGATAAAGAAATTCTGGGGCACAACAGAGAACGCTGTTTGCATACAAATCAGTGTGGCTATTATCACGTACTGTCTTGTGGCTATTGTCCAACATGATATGAAGTTGAAACGTTCAACCTATGAAGTTTTGCAAATTCTCAGCATATCATTGACTGACAAAACCCACTTGCGTGACCTGTTCGACAAGACTAATTTCAATGATGTCAAAGATCTAAATGATCCCCTGATTCCGGGGCTTTTTGATTAATTGTTTAACTCGTCCCATTTTAACGGGACACTAATGAAGGCATACATATCTTTTGTGACATCTGAGAATGCCTTAAACGCACTTCTCCAGTCTTCTAAAAGACAAGGCCGATGAAGCGTCACTAAAACAAGCAACGCATACTGACTTTGTATATCCAACTTATTAAAGGCCATTTCCCAGACTGAATTGGGATGATCAAACACATAGCGGAATTTACGATAAAAGTCAGCAGGGCTTGCGTCCTTCCATTCTTCGTGATCGATGAAGGCCTCAATAACACGTGGATTAAAATTGGTATGATTTATGAGACTAAAATATTTATAGTCAAAATCTACAAATTTACGCAAACATTCAACGGGAATCACTGAGTATACTAGGTGATTATACAAAATCTCTGCCTTAATCTTTGTTGTATAACTACCTAGATCCACCACACATTTTGACAAATCAAGCTTTGTTCTTTCGAATGTCTCATAATATTGCTTGGCATCCTGCAAGATATACTCCCGGGTTGTCAATATCAGCAATTTATCCTTCGTCTTGCGAATATACCGAATAAACGACAGCAATTTTGACTCAAACCCTTTTTCTCCATGTTCAAAAAAAGTCTTACCTAAGAAATCGTCAAAGAAGAATATTTGTTTTTTGCCGTCTTCCAACAAATCCATTGCATTATCCAAATCATCAGTTATACAGATGAATTCGTCATATTCTGTACCTAACTTTTGGAAAATCAACTGACGAGCCAAGGTAGTTTTACCTATGCCTGGAATACCGGAGATAATCACATAATGATACTCTTGCAATTTATCCATCGCTTGATCAAAACTCTTGTTCATCACATACTTTTTGGATTCATCCAAACAAGTCTGATACTCCAATTTTGACCAATTGACAACCCTCCTATTGATTATCTTTTCCATAACCGCAGTACTACACAACCAAAGCTTATAATGTTGTTTTTCAACATCAGGATATTGTTCCAAAAGGTTATTCAGGTCATCTTTACCAAAAATATCTGCGGTATCCTGTATATAGGGACTAAACATCTCCTTAATTTCGTCCTTATTAGCCGGTGTCAACCCTACAGTCGTAGACACATAGTATCTAGAAGGAGATAAGGATTGGACCTTTTCGACTTCCTTTGCAAGTTCCCTTTTAAGTGATGAATAGTCTTTATAACGCTTACATTGGATAATGGCAGAAGTATCCTTAACACTAGCACACCGTAAGTCTATTCCACCATCGCGCCCTGAAGTGAAACTCTCAATATAGCAATCAAGATGTTTCTGCAAAAGGCTTCTCGTAAGACTTTCAAATTCAAAGGGAGAAAGTATCAAGAAATCGTAATTACTCATTATCTCCTTCCCTCACTCACTTCTTCTTTTCATCCCCATACCCATAGCCATAACCATACCCGGCCTTGCCGTAGCCGTAGCCATACTTCTGGCCATAGCCATAGCCGTAGCTGTTCTTGCGCTTGGACATGTCGATGCTGTTGATGACCGTCGCGAGGTGAGGAATCTTATGCTCGTCGCGCAACGTGTTGATGAAGCTGAAACCACCCTTCGGCGTATAGTCTGCACGACAGACATAGACCAGCATGTCTGCCACACGGGAGATGATCGAACTGTCGGTCACCATGCCGATGGGAGCGGTGTCGAGAATGATGTAGTCGTACTTCTCCTTCAGACGGGAGATTGCCTCGTCGAGCGTACGGCGGGCTACCAGCTCGGTGGGATTGGGAGGAATGGGACCACCGGGGAGGATGTCAAGGTTCGGACTGAGGTCCGACTGCTGGATGATGTCGAAGAGGTCCGTATGCTCGGGGTCGCTCAGGTAACTCGTGATGCCGTGGATGCGGCGCGAAAGATTGAACACCTTGTTCAGTCCCGGCTTGCGGATGTCCATGCCCATGATGAGCGTCTTCTTGCCCATGTAGGCGAGACTCACGGCAAGGTTGCCTGCCACGAACGATTTTCCTTCACCGGGCATCGTCGACGAGAACATGATGACGCGCTCCTCAGGCTTCAGCATGAACAGCAGGTTCGTACGCAGGGCACGGAAGGTCTCCTCCATCACCTCGTTGCGGTTCTCGTGCACGACGATGGCACCCGCCGCAGGCTTCTTGCCCAGGGGGATTTCGCCGACAACGGGTACATCGGTGAGCTTCTCCACATCCGAGCGGTTCTCTATCTTGTACTTCAGCAGGTCCGCCAAGTAGATGCAGCCGAAGGGTATGCCCAGACCCAGCACGAAGGCTGCCAGGTAGAACAGCTTCTTCTTCGGCGACACCGGATACTTGTCCGCCAGCGGCTCCTCGATGATGCGTCCGTTGTTCGCAGTAGCAGCCAGCGTGATGGCGTTCTCCTCACGCTTCTGGAGGAGCATGGTGTAGAGCGTAGCCTTGATTTCCTGCTGACGCGAGATGCTCATGAACTCCTTCTCCTGCTCGGGGGCACGGCTGATGCGTCCCTCAAACTTGCTTGCCTGGCGGTCGAGGTCCTTCTTGGTAATCTGCAGTCCGCGGAGCACACTCTCCACGGTAGTCTGCACACTGAGGTGCATGGCTGCCAGGTTGGCGTCGAGCTGCACCACTGCGGGGTTCTCTTCCGACGAGGTGAGCAGGAGGCGCTTGCGCTCGGCAAGCTGCGCGTTATACTGGTCGATGGCGGTGCTCAGCACACGGTCCTCCAGACCGACGTTGCTCGGGATGACCTGGTACTGGTTGGCAGGATTGTTGATGTAGTCGCGCAGGAAACGCACGAGGCTGATTTGTGTCTCGTTCTGCACGCGCTGTTGCTCGTACTTCGAGTTCTCCTGCAGGGCGAGTTGTGCATCGCTCACCAGGTCGGTCAGTCCGGAACGTTGCTTGAAGGCGGCAAGCCGGCTTTCGGTCGTGCCCAGTTCCTCGTTGATGATGCCCAGACGCTCCTCGATGAACTCTGCCGTCTTCTCCGCCACCTCGTTCTTCTCGTCGTTGGCATCCTGGTTGTAGAGTGCCACCAAGCAGGTGATGAAGTCCATGGCACGCAGGCGGTCGGTGTTCTGCACGGCAAGCCGGGCAATGGTCGTGGTCTTCGACGAGGGCTCCACGGTGAGGTGTTCCCCGTACGACTTTGCCACGGCTACCGGCGTGTTGATGACGGCATCCAGCTCCATGTTGTCCTCCACGGGGATGGAGTCATTGAGCATGAACGTCACGATGCCTGCCGGGGTGTGCATCACGGCAGGGAACTTGTCAAAGTCCTTCTTCATCGTTTCCTCGTCCGCATCGGCATCCACCGTATAGACCGCCTCGACGGAGAGGTGCTTGTCTGTCGTCAGGTGCATCTCCAACTCCATGGGTGCATAGAGTTTGTCGGCTTCCGCAGGGGTCATGTAGACCTCGACGGGCGACTTCTTGTACAGGGGGACGGCATGGCCGAAGGTGCGCGGACGTGTGATGGAGGTGTAGAGGTTGAGCGTGGTCACCACCTTCTTGAGGAGGGTACGCGAACGGAGAATCTCCACCTCGTTGTCGAAGTTGTTCGTCATGGAGAACACACCCAGGTCCTGCATGGCTGCCAACGGACCGGCTGCGGCATTGTTGCTGCGCTTGTCCTGCTCCTGGATGAGCACGGACGCCTGCACGTTGTAGACGGGTGCCTGATAGCGCAGCCAGAGCCACGCACCGATGAGCATCACCACCACACCGGCAACAAACCAGTGCCAGTAGACGAGGTACTTGAAAAGGATTTCGTAGAGGTTGATGTTCTCTTCTTTATGTTCTTGCTGGGGAATCTGTTCCATTATCTGTTTTCTTGTTTAGGATTTGTTCGGGAGACGGGTCGCCCGTTCTTTTACCTCAATATGTTTACAATCAGGCTGGCGATGGACACCAGGATGGATGTGGCGGAGATGACGGTGGTCGTCGTGTTGCCGATGTCGGAGTTCTTCGCCTTGGTCTTGTTCGGGGTCACGTAGATGATGTCGTTCTGCTTCAGGTAGTAGTAGGGCGAAAGGACGACATCCGCCTTGTTGAGGTTGAGTGTGACGATTTCGCGCTTGCCTGCCGCATCCTCGCGGATGAGCTTCACGTTGTCCCGCAAGCCGTAGACCGTCATGTCGCCTGCCATGGCAAGTGCTTCCAGCACATTGACCTTCTCGTTGCTCACGGTGAATGTTCCGGGGCGGTTCACCTCCCCGATGACCGAGATTTTGTAGTTTGTCATGCGGACGGTCACGATGGGGACCTCCTTGAGGTAAGGCACCAGCCGTTCGCGTATCATCGTCTCGGTCTCCCGTTTCGTCAGTCCGCCGACCTTGAGACGTCCCAACACGGGGAAGTCGATTTCGCCCTCATTGTCCACCAGGTATTGCTGGAGGGTCGGGGCACTCGTCGTGTTGACATTTGCCAGCGAGGCGTTGAGAGGGGTCTGCGTCGTCAGGTTAAAGGGGGCGGAAGCCTGAGGGTCGGTCGTGTTGACCGTGATGGATATCAAGTCCTTGGGCATGATGCGGGCATCATAGAGCGGTTCGTTCTGCACGGCTTGGTTCACACTCTCAGGGTCCTGCAAGTAGGGCACGTTCTTGTACGAAGTGCAGCTTGCCAACAGAGTCGTCAGGAGCAACAGACTCAGCATGTTTCGCATGTTCATATCGTGTTCGTTTGTTTTGTTTCTACAGTTTCTCAGCCGAAGAGCTTGCCCAGCAACCCTTTCTTCTTTCCGGGTTGCGGACGGTCTTCACGTTCCAGCAAAGTTTCGTAAGTCAGTTTGTTGTGTATCATGTCATAGATGGTGCCCCAGTCAGGGAGTCCGCCCAGGTTGCGGTCGTCGATGAAGACGTCCGCCTTCAACTTGCGCGAATAGTGGTTGTTCTGCCCCTTCTCCTCCTCGGGATAGTCGCGGTTGACGGCATAGAACTCCAGTCCGCGTTCCCGGCAGAAGGCAACCGCCTCATCGAGCAGACGTCCCTCACGGACTGTCCATAACACGATGCGGTGATGTTCGTCGCGCAGACGCTTCAGTGTATCAATGGCAAAGGGAATCTCCCTGCCTATCTCAGGATAACGGTGTTCGACAATCGTTCCGTCGAAATCTACAGCAATCAGCATAATCAGAATGTACGTGTTTCAGTTAACAGTAAAATCGTCAATTGTCCATCGTCAATTGCCCGGTTCTTCTCGCCAGTCCCCGACGGTCAGGGACGGGGAAACGACGACGGACGGACTTATAGTAGGCAGCCCCGTATTTCAGGTACATGGTCTCTCCGTCAACATCGTAGATACGGAAGACCTTCTTCGGCTCTTCCGCCCAGACACAGAAACCAGTCCACCCCATCCGGTACGGACGTCCGTCAGTATCCCGTGCAGGAGTGAAAAAGGTCGTGGGAAGGTTCAGCTCATAGCACCGCGTACGGTAACAGCAGAGCACATACTCCTCGGTGACGCAGAGGTCGGCATAATGCTCTTCCGGCACACGGACGCCTCCCCGCAACAGGACCTCATAGTAGCCGTCGCGATGGACCATCGGCACAAAATTTTCCGGTTCCATGTTTCTTCAGTTGACGAAAATGTTCAACGTGCCTGTTCCGCCTCACAATACCACTTCGGGATGTGGACGAAAATGCCCAACGTAGCCAGGGTGATGACCACGTAGAAGCGGTTTTTATACCGGACCAGTTTCCCGGTCAGTCCCTTGAACGTGCCATGAATGACACGCACCCGTTGCCCGGGACGCGCCTCGGCAAACTCCCGGTCGGTGTACAAGGTCCCTTCATAGTCCGGGTCGCAGATGGCACGCAGCTCGATCATCTGTGAGTCCGGTATCTCATAATACTTTGTAGAATCGGAGTAACGAAGGATGCGGAGCGGATAGGGACAGCCGGCAATCAGCCGGGCAAGGAAGCTGTCATCATCGTCCCACGCCTTCTGCAAGAACAGCAGGTTGTGCACCGCGGGGGTCAGTTCCCTCTTTTTCTTCCCGTCAGGCAACACCCGTTCGGTGTAGAGCATCGGGATGAACGATTTCAGCCCCTGCTCCTTCAGATAGTCCTCCACCAGCTGTTCCCGGCAATGGAAGGTCTGCAAGGCATACCACACCTTCCTCTCTGAATTTTCCATCTGTTCCCGTCCTCCTTTTCCGGATTAGTCCTATTTCTTATAATATTCGCCGATAGTTATCCTGTGGACAAGTTGACAAACAGAGGTCTGCAAACCGGTCCACCGGACCTTTCATTTCCTTGCAATTCTTCTCCTCCCCACCGGAGCACGTGCTTCGCGGGTCATCGATTCATCAAGCAAGGACACAGCCTGTTTTGTAACACCTCTATATAAGAATTAGTATTCACAGCGATGTATACAAAGTACTATGACGGCGCAAAGATACGTAAAAAGAGCCTATTAGATATAACAATGCCTTCATAAAAAGTATGTAACGAATCTTCAATTCCGCCCTTCTCATTTGCAAACGAATCTTAACCCAATTTGTAATATTCTGAATATTAATGCATTTTATAGGATATCACCTCTTATATAGAGGTGTCACATTTGCATCCTGTGTAAGATTCTACAAGATTTATTCACGAAAGTCTTTATTTTCAGCGTTCTTTTCTGTTAAAATCACTTAATTTAATATGTACAAAAAATTCGCATTTTAACTCAAATCGGTCATTAGACTCTGAGTAGATTGTTCGCATCTGTCAGGCAGCTTGTTTCTCGTTTTGTTGAAGACGTAGCGGGCTACATCGAGACAGAACGAGGAAGAAGATGCCGACAGAGGGGAACAAGATGCTCAAAGAGCTTGCCCTTTTGAAACGAAGAGAACTTTGAGCGGTCTAATGACCGATTTGGGTTGAAGGAGATTTGCGGCTAAAAGACTCCAGTATCTGCAGCCCCTTATCCGTCAATTGATACTTTTGATTCCTACTATTAGGCTTATCTGGAATGGTTTGTCTCAAGATACCTGCATTCAAAAGAGAATGAAAGCAAAGCTCTATGATTTGCTTGTGGCCATTTCATGGGCCGACCTGTCCAGAACCTATTTCGGCAAGTCATCCTCATGGCTCTATCATAAGATGGACGGACGTGACGGAAACGGCAAGCCGACAAGTTTTACACCGGAAGAAGCTGAAAAGCTAAAAGGCGCGCTACTGGATCTTTCCGACCGCATCCGGCGTGCTGCTGATACGATTTAACAAGCTCCGGGGACATATCCCGCATAGAACAGGAGACACTCTTGAGCTTGAAGCGCAAAGTATGGACTGCCCGAATAGAGCAGTCCATCTGCTTTTTACAAGATAGTAGAATCAATCTATCAATTTGTCAAAGTGTCAAACGAATCGCTTGAGAAGGAGCTTCCTCGCACCAAAATACAAGTCGGTGGGCAAAAAGGGCATTCTCGGGCGATTCGCAAAATACAGAATGACACATTTACAAACGCCAATCGTACATAAAGCACTTATATACTCTGAATAGAGAATCATCATGAGAGTTAAACAGGCAGAAAAGCTCACCAAATCACACTTATCAACATGTTCACTCCGTCGGCAAACTAGAGGTGAAAGGAAGCAAACAAACGTTTCATTCCGCTAAGTTATGTGCTCAAAGCATAAAACACTTGTGTTCGACCGATGAAACAATATTGTTTGGGTCGTCAAACAATATTGTTTCGCATGCCAAACACAAGTGTTTGACGCGGCAAACAATAGTGTTTCACAGTTAAAATACCATTCATAACACTAATCAACCAAAAATGAATGAGACCTGCAGAAGGTGATAGTTAACCGGATTTCACAAATTCCGCTAGTTCGCTCCATTTTATAAAAACACGAGTTAGACAGAAAGGGTAAATTTGCCAATTTCGTCAAGCATTTAACGCAAATTTGTATCCAAATGTCAGGAGAGGGAGGATGCAAAAAGCAACATCCATTATCAGATTTTAGTCTTACATCTTTGTAAAATATTCATTAGAAAGAAAATAAAATTCCCTATTGTCTTATATTGACGAATCCGTGACGCTGGTTAGCCAGATATATACTCACGGTCTTGCATGGCTCATCAAGAGACACGCAAGACCCTTTGTTCGTATGTTTTCCACGCACATCACAAAGGGAACAAGGAGGGAGAAACTCTTAATAAATAATAAAATAAAGTACTATGTAATACAAAGTACTTAGACATTGCATACTTTTGCAGCACGAACGATAAACAAACAGCCATGAACGTAGAAAACGTCAAATCGCAAATGCGCAAGGGGATGCTCGAATACTGCATCATGCTCCTGCTCCACCGGGAGGCGGCTTACGCTTCAGACATCATCACCAAGCTGAAGGAAGCACGCCTGATTGTCGTGGAAGGGACGCTCTACCCCCTCCTCACCCGTCTGAAAAACGACGAACTGCTGAGCTACGAATGGGTGGAGTCGACACAGGGACCGCCACGGAAGTATTACCGGCTCACCGAAAAGGGAGAGACTTTCCTCAACGAACTGCAAAAGGCCTGGCAGGAACTCAACGACACCGTGAGCCACCTGCAAGGGTACCAACCGGATTTAACAACTGAAAAACTCACTGAAGAATGAAAAAGACACTGGACATCAACCTGAGCGGACGCATGTTTCACGTTGACGAGGATGCGTACCAACTCCTGTATGACTACTTATACAATTTGCGTCATGCCTTCGAACGTCAGGAGGGTGGCAACGAAATCATGGACGACCTGGAGAACCGCCTCGCGGAACTTTTGCTGGAGCGCATCTCCGACCGTCAAGAGGTGGTCTCGCGTACCATCGTCCAAGAGACCATCGCCCGTCTGGGACAGCCTGAAGAGATAGCCGGAACGACGGATGCAGAACCCCGGGGAGAGGAGGCGTCCGCGTCGGAGGAGCCGTCCGCTGAAAACAAGGAAGCTAAGACTGATGAAGAAAAAAAGGAAGGACAGCACGACGAGGTGCCGCCCCACAACCATACGGAGTTCACGGGACGCAAACGCCTCTTCCGCGACCCGGACAACCGGATGCTGGGAGGCGTGCTGGGCGGACTGGCGGTCTATATGAACTGGGACCCGACGTTGCTGCGCCTGCTGCTGCTCATCATCCTGGTGGCAGGATACGGGACAGTCGTCCCCGTCTACCTGGTATGCTGGCTGGTCATCCCGAAGGCGGAGACGGCTGCCGACCGACTGAGCATGCAGGGCCGTCCGATAACGATGGAGAACATCGGAAAGATGGTGACCGAGGGCATGGACAAGGCAGAGAGCTATCTCCACTCCGACCGTCCGCGTACGGCACTCCAACGTTTTGCCGACGCCTTCGTGGCGGTGGCGGGCTTCCTGCTCAAGGTGCTGCTGGTCATCATAGCCATCATCTGCAGTCCGGTGTTGCTGGTAGCCGCCGTGGTCTGCCTGGCGCTCATCGTGGCTCTGTTTGCCGTACTCTTCGGCGGGACAGCCGCCCTCGCCTCTCTCCCCGGTGACTTCTGGACGCACATACAGGTTCCCGGCGACATGGGTTGGGGACTGGCATTCTGTATCGCGCTGATCGTCGGCATCGGACTGTTGCTCATCTGCCTGATAAGTGGAGTCTGTACGCTAGCCTTCAAATGGAAGGGACTTTCTCCCCGCAGCCTGAAGGTGATGTTAGCCATCGGTCTGGTAAGCCTGCTCCTGTCAGGCATCTTCTACACCGTGTCCGCCCTTACCCCTGAAGTAAACTACCTCTTCCCGTAGAATCTCTCCATACTGTTTAGTTAATGATGTGAAGCCCGCCGGTCCCCCGGCGGGCTTCTGTTGTTTGTGGCGAACAAACACCCCAGCGACCACTATTTTCTGATGGCTACCCTGCGGATGGACTGACCTCTCACCGACCTTCATCGGCAGGGACAAACGGACAGGCTGCATCACCGGTCCAACGATAGAGACGGGCGGTGCAGATCTGGTTGCCCCGCTTGTCCTTCCGATTCTCGGAGAGGTAGAAGTAGTTGCCCTCAACGTGGCACATGCCGGTGCTTCCCCAGGGGAAATGCCAGCCATGGACGCCCGTGGGACGATGGAGGTTGCCTTGCGGAACCAGACAGAGCATCTCGACACGCTTCTCGCTTCCGGACAACGACTGCCAGACGGAGGGAACAGAAGCGTCGACTGCAAAAAGGGAATAGTTGGGATAGGAAGACTTCGCACCGCAGTAGACAGCCAGCAGAAGCTGACGGCTGGTGGGATGGTAGACCAGATTCTGTACGCCGTACCGGGTGTTTCCCGTATGGACAAAATACTTGTGCAACGGTTTGGCGGGACCTGACGTATGGAGGGCATCCCACTGCATCGGCTTCTCATAACGGTCCCACGAACGGACATCGTAACACAACAGCACCTGATGGTCATTGTCCGTGCGGGTGGTGTCACTGTAGATGCCATAGCCGACATACAGATAAGGCATGTCCTCGGAGGAGGTACCGATGGCGGGAGCGAAGGTGATGCCATCGATGCCCGAACATCCGTGACGGTGAGGGACGATGCGTCCGCGTTCCGTGACGGTGTCCTGATAATCGCACGTAGGCTCGTCCAAGTAAACGGTTGTCATCACACTGTCGGCCGACGCATCCATCCCTTTACGGGTCAGACGGTCGGCACGGAAAATGGCGACATAGAACCTGGAGCCGTCCGCTTCGACCGCCGATGTGCCCAGCTTGCGGGAGATGGAGGCACCTATGGCGTCATCCTTACACTCCAGAGAGGCATAGACATCACCCGTCACGGGGTGAATGGCAAGGTCGCCCAAGTGCCCGGTGAGGTGTTCCACACTGCCGATTACGTTTCCTTTCAGGTCGGTCTTCACCAGGGAGGTGGTGAAAGAGAAATACATGCACCGGCGTGTCCGGTCAATGGCGATACCCTGCACGTGGAAGTTTCCTCCCGCTACGTATACAGAGTCCGGCAGCCCTTCGGGACGGTCTGCCTTCAGAAGCCCCTGCACCATCAGCAGCAGGGCGCACAGCATCCACAGTCGTTGTTTCATCTTACGGTGTCTTTTGGTCGCTAATATACAAACTTTATCTGTCAAAATCAACGCGGGTGGCACCTCCCGATAGTAGGGAAGCGTCACCCGCGTCAGTAGGGTCGGGAAGCCGGAGCCTCGCGACCTATTTAGGCAAGTTGAAAGCCACGGTCATCTCCTTCATCTGCTCCTGCGTCATGCCGTCAGGCTCGAAGCCCATGCACTTGGCATTAATGTAGATTTGAGCGGACTTGGTGAGCACGTCAATCTGGTCGAATGCGGTCATGGCATCTTCGCCGATGGCGAACACACCGTGTTTCTCCCACATCACCACGTCATAGTCTGCCAGCTCCTTCAGCGTGGCATCCGCCAGTTCCACTGAGCTGGGGAGCTTGTAGGGGATGATACCCAAACCCTTCGGACAGAAAGCCTTCGTCTCGGGAATCATGCTCCACAGCAGGTTGGTCAGTACGTCCTTCTCCAGGAACTTTCTGGTATGGCTCATGGCGATGAGTTCGATGGGGTGCGTGTGCACGGTCGCCTTATAGTTGGAGCCGGAACCGATGAGCCAGTTGTGCACGCTCAGGTGGGAAGGAAGTTCCGACGTGGGGCGCACGGGATTGTCGGCGATGATGACATAGCTGGCACAGTCGTCGAGGATACGGATGACAGAGCCGTTCTCCATCGGCCAGCGGGCAAGGTCGCGCATACGCATGTTCGTGCCTTTGCAGTAGAAATAGCAGCCTTTCAGGTTCGGGAGGGTAGCCCCGATGGGCTTCACCTCGCTGATAGGTGCCATCTGACGAATCTCGTCGTCCACAAACTCGGTAATGTTGATGGTGATGTTTCCACCGTTGCGCTCCGCCCAGCCTTTCTGCCACAGGTATCCGGCCACTTCAGCCACCTTGTTCACTTCTTTTGCCAGGGCAGGGCGTCCTTCTAGAATCGATTTCATAGTTGTCTTTGATGTTAGTGTTCCGGGACGGGGAGCGTACCTCTCCCGGAGGATTGTATACCTTATTATATATGTGTGTCTGCTCTCACTCCATCAGCTGGGGCAGGAACGACGACACGATGAGCACCACCAGCCCGACGAGGAGCACGGCGATGGTCTTCGGGGTGCAGCCTTTCCACTCCTTGAGGAGGATGCCCCACACGTTGGAGAAGGTCACGTTGAGTGCCATCAGGATGCAGAAGGCAAACGTGGTGAGTACGGGAGACTCGGTGAGGAAGCCCTTACCCAGTGCCAGACCGAAGAACTGGCTGTACCACAGTGCACCGGCAAGCATGCAGAAGAGCAGGTTGTTGCCCCACACGGCGCCGTTGCGATAGTCTGCCCATGTCCGGTTCTTCTGGTTCTGATAGAAGCAGTAGAGGGCATTGGTCACAAAGCCGCCCAACGTCACGAGGAACGTCGCCGGCAACGTCTTGAACATGTCTGCCGACTCCTCGAAGTGAATCGACGAGCCGAACTCCAGTCCGACGTTGAAGCAGCCGCTCATGAAGCCGGCAAGCAGTGCGATGGCAATCCCCTTGGGGAAGTTGAAGTCCTTCACGGCAGCCTTCTTCTCCTCCTCGCTCAGGCTCTGCGCCTTCATGTTGCCTGCCACGCCGATGATGGCAATGCCCAGCAGCGTCACGATGACACCGATGATGACCGAGGCGGTGAGTTTCTCCAGGTGATGTGCTTCGGGATAGAACACGTTGAGCATCACGGGAGCCAGGATGGTGCCCAGTCCGGCACACGTACCCAGCGAGATGCTCTGGCCGAGTGCCACGCCGAGGTAACGCATGGAGAGGCCGAACGTCAGTCCGCCGACTCCCCACAGCACGCCGAAGAGCATCGTCATGGCGATATCCAGTCCGCGTGCACCGGCAAAGAGGGCACCGAGGCTCTGACCCTCAGGCACGGCAAGCAGCGCACCCAGGAAGGGGAACACCAGCCAGGCGAACACGCCCTGCACGATCCAGTAGGACTCCCAGCTCCACTGCTTGATTTTGTTGATGGGCACATAGCAGCTCGACTGACAGAACGCGCCGATGGCGATTATCAATAGTCCGATTACGATATCCATAATGTCTGTATCTGGAATGAAGAGGAATGCCCGCAGGCACTCCTCTCACTGGAAGGCTTATCGTTTCGAAGTCACTTCGGCTTCGTACTTCTCGATCTCCGGGATGAAAGTCTCGCCTACGGGGACGTTGTTCTTCAGGCAGAACATGTCCCAAACGGCGTTCCAAGGCAACGACTTGGCCTCTTCGAGCAATGCCAGGCGCTGGAAGAACTGACCGTTTGCCTCGTACTCACGCAGCTTGGCGAGCGGTTCGAGCAACGCGCGGGTCATGCACTTCTGAGCGGCACGGCTTCCGATGACGTAGGCACCGATGCGGTTGATGGAGGCATCGAAGTAGTCCAGTCCGTAGTGCACACGGTCGAGGGCGCCGGCGCGTACGATTTCGCTGAACAGTTCCTGGGTCATGTCGTCCATGATGGTCACGTGGTCGCTGTCCCAGCGGATGGGACGGCTGACGTGGAGCATCAGCTCGGGCACGTAGAGCAGGAGTGAGGACACCTTGTCTCCGATGCTTTCCGTCGGGTGGAAGTGACCGGTGTCAAGTGTGATGAGTTTCTGGTGCTGCACGCCGTAGCCGATGTAGAAGTCGTTCGAACCGACGGTGAAGCTTTCCAGACCGATGCCGAACACCTTCGACTCGATGCAGTCCTTCATGTGACTATACTCCGTGGCAAAAATCTGGTCGAGCGAGTCCCTCAGCAACTCACGGTACTTCATGCGGTTCACCGTGATATCCTTGCTGCCGTCATGCACCCACAGGTTCATGATACAAGGGTCGCCCTGAGCCTCGCCCATGGCCTCGGCAACGGCACGGCAACGCTTCGTGTGCTCAATCCAGAACTGACGGATGCCCTCGTCGGGATTGGCGAGCGAGAGGCTGCCACTCTTCGGGTGGGAGAACGAGGTGGAGTTGAAGTCGAGCTTCATGTTGTGCTCCTTGCCCCAGTCAATCCAGCTCTGGAAGTGCTTCGGCTCGACCTGGTCGCGGTCAACGACTTCGCCCTTGAAGTCACCGTAGATTTCGTGCAGGTTCAAGCGGTGCGTACCGGGGATGTAGGAAGCCGCCTTCAGGATGTCCTGACGCAGCTCATCGATGTTGCGCGCACGGCCGGGATAGTTGCCGGTGGTCTGGATGCCGCCCGTCAGCGAGCCGCCGTTGTTCTCGAAGCCCATCACGTCGTCCGCCTGCCAGCAGTGGAGCGAGAGATGGAAGTTCTGCATCTGGTCCAGCACTTTGTCGGTGTCGACGCCGACAGCGGCGTAGCGTTCCTTGGCTACCTCGTACGCTTTGTTCACTAATTCTTCTTTCATTGTCGTTTCAGTTTATAAGTTTTTCAGTTTATTAGTTTGTTGGTTTGTCTTTCGTTCTGTTTTCTTTTCAGCCGACGGGACTGGCGGGGCTTCCGCCTGTCGGACTGACCGACTCACTCCCGGCATGTCCCGTCCGCGGGTCACACCTCGTCAGCCGTCAGCCGGACGTACTTCTCGTAGGCGGCATCCCACTCGGCAGCATCCTTCGGCTCGAACTCGGCCAGCTCGATGGAGGAAGCTATCATGTCGCGCATCTCCTGCATCGTGCCCACCAGACCGAAGGCCTTCGCCTGGAGCATGATGTTGCCGAGCGCAGTCCCTTCCGACGGTCCTGCCGTCACGGGTACACCCACGGCGTTGCAGGTGAACTGGTTCAGCAGGTTGTTGCGCGAGCCGCCGCCGATGACGTGCAGACGCTCGATGGGGAACGGCGCCATGGACTGCATGTAACCGAACACCTGACGGTAGCGCAAGGCAAGGCTGTCAAAGATGCAGCGGGTCAACTCACCGTAGGTCTCGGGCACAGGCTGTCCCGTCCGGCTGCAATAACCGCGGATGGCGTCGACCATCGACACGGGGTTGGCAAAGCAGGCGGCGTCGGGGTTGATGACACTGCGGAAGGCAGGTACCGCCAGAGCGGCGTCTATCAACTCGGAGTAGGAATAGTTGCCGTCCCGCTCCCACTCCTTGCGGCAACGCTCCAGGAGCCACATGCCGCAGATGTTCTTCAGGAAGCGCGTCGTGCCTTCCACGCCGCCCTCGTTGGTGAAGTTGCGTTCATAGCTTTCTGCCGTGATGATGGCATCCTTCACCTCGACGCCCATGAGCGACCACGTGCCGGAGCTGAGGTAGGCGAACCGCTCGTTGCGCGCGGGCACTGCCGCCACCGCCGAAGCCGTGTCATGCCCTGCAACGGCAATGACGGGCACGGCACCCAGCCCCGTGAGCTGCTGCACCTCGGGGGTGAGCACGCCGACCTGCTCGCCGGGGAAGACGAAGCGGCCGAACTGTTCCTCACTCACGCCCACCGCGTCGAGCAGCTCCTTCTCGAAGCGCTTCGTGCGCGGATTGAGCATCTGCGAGGTCGATGCGATGGTGTATTCCGTCACCCGCTCGCCCGTCAGCATGTAGGACAGCGCGTCGGGCATGAAGAGAATCTTGTCGGCAGCCTCCAGCGCGGAACATCCGTTACGGCGCAGCGTGGAGAGCTGGAAGAGCGAGTTGAAGTTCATGATTTGGATGCCGGTGATGTCGTACACGCGTTCACGGGGGATGTGGGTAAAGAATTCCTCGGGGGCGCCCTCCGTGTGCGGGTCGCGGTAACAGTAGGGACTGCGCAGGATGCCTCCGTCGCGGCCGAACATCACGAAGTCGACGCCCCATGTGTCTATGCCGATGGAGCGGATGGGAATGTTCTCCTGTGCCACCTTCTTGAGTCCGTTGATGATTTCGAGGTAGAGGGCGTAGATGTCCCAGTAGAAGTGTCCGCCCGTCTCGATGATGTGGTTCGGGAAACGTGTCAGTTCCGTCAGTTCTATCTTTCCGCCGGAGACCGTACCCAGGATGGTGCGTCCACTCGTGGCGCCCAGGTCGACAGCGAAAAAGTTCATGTTTTCCATAATCTGTAAAGCTTCATAAGAGCACCTTGCGGCACCCTCCGGTTAACAATGAAACAAATGTACATATTTATTTCCTATCCGCCTGTCCTTTTCGGCAAATATTTTGGTTTTATTGGATTTTACCTGCCGGAAGGCGGAAGCAGCACCGCCGGCTGCCTCCCCCGGCACGTCCGTCCGGTGCCCGTCGGGTGTCCGGCGGACGGCAACGGAACGGGGCAGCGCGGTGCCTCCCTCCTCCCCGTCCGCCTGTCGTCAGAAAGAAAGCAAAACGGGGAAACAGGCGACATTTTTTCTCGATTCGGCGTTTTCAGCTGACGCGTACTTTCGCAATTTTGTCCCTTCCAGCGCGCAGTTGAATACACTTTTTAAGACACGGACGTCCGGACAGGCCCCTATTTTCATTCCGTTAACACAAAAATGGAGCTGCGAACCCCTTCGCACCGTCATTCCAACCCATTTTCACTTTCGTACGGACGCGTCCGTACCACCGTAGTCGTTCGTCCGCACCGTCGTACGGACGCGTCCGCACGAAAAAAGGCCTTGATTTTGTCCGTTTCCTTTACCTGTTTTCATTTTCAGACGGAAGGAGGCACACATTTTCCATCTGTCATTCGGACGCTGCTTTGCAGCTTCCAGCATCATCCGGTCCGCAAAATCGCGTTTCCGCAGAAAGAAAAGAAAGGAAGAAAGCGGAAGGGACGACAATGTGCATTCCGCGAATCGTCCGAGAAGGCCCTCGCCGGTCACCAACTCGTATTTGGGCGCAAGGAAGGCCCTTCTCGCGCGATTCATTTGACATTTTGACAATCTGACAGCAGCGTCCCGCCGCGCCCACACGCCGCAGGGGACGGACCGCCGGCATCGTCCGAATGAATAAATATTCTGCATAAACATGAAATTTACGGTGAATTTATGCAGTGAATACGAAAATATACGTACCTTTGCAGCGTCTTAGGAATAAATATACACTATGAGAACAAAAAGCAGCCGACTTGATTCGATCAAGATCATCATCTCAACCAAGGAAATCGGTAGTCAGGAGGAACTCCTGCGCGAACTGGAGATCGAAGGATACACACTGACGCAAGCCACGCTCTCGCGCGACCTGAAGCAACTGAAAGTCGCCAAGGCGGCAAGCCCGGGCGGCAAGTACATCTACGTGCTGCCGAACAACACCTTATATAAAAGGGTGGCAGAATCCCGGCCGAAAGTGGAGTACCCCATCTCCAACGGGTTCATCTCGCTCCGTATCTCAGGCAACATCGCCGTCATCCGCACCCGTCCGGGCTATGCCAGCAGCATCGCCTACGACATCGACAACGGGAACATCCACGAAATCATCGGGACCATCGCGGGCGACGACACCATCATGATGGTCATCAACGAGGGCGTGACCCGTACGGACATGGTGAAGGCGCTCCGCAAGGTCATCCCCAACGTGCACTTCTGAGAACCGGCTGAAACAGACTAGACGACTTACAAAAGACATATACACAAGCGACTTTTTTACTATCGAGACAAATGGACGAAATTGACGTTATGGTTGCCGATGCCTCACACGAGGTCTATGTCGACACGATATTGGAAACGATTACAGCCGCCGCACAAGTCAGAGGAACGGGTATCGCCAAGCGTACCCACGAATATGTGGCGCAGAAAATGAAGGAGGGAAAAGCCATCATCGCGCTCCACGGCGACGAGTTCGCCGGATTCTGCTACATCGAGAGCTGGGGCAACAAGCAGTACGTGGCAAACTCGGGACTCATCGTCGTGGAGAAGTTCCGCGGACAGGGACTTGCCAAGCGCATCAAGCAGGCGGCGTTCACGCTCTCCCGTCTGCGCTGGCCGCACGCCAAACTCTTCGGCCTCACCAGCGGGGCAGCCGTCATGAAAATCAATACGGAGCTGGGCTACGTCCCCGTGACCTTCGCCCAGCTGACGGACGACGAGGCGTTCTGGAAGGGTTGCGAAGGGTGCTGCAACCACGACGTGCTCGAACGCACGGGACGGCGCTACTGCATCTGCACCGCGATGCTCTATGACCCCGAGAAACACAAATGAGGCGGGACGGAACTCGACCTCCAGACAAACAAACTTAAAAACCAAATACAATGGAAGAGAAAAAGAAAGTAGTGGTGGCGTTCAGCGGTGGACTGGACACATCGTTCACCGTGATGTACCTCGCCAAAGAGAAGGGCTACGAGGTCTATGCCGCCTGTGCCAACACCGGCGGATTCAGTGACGAACAGCTGAAGCAGAACGAGGCGAACGCCTACAAGCTGGGCGCCAAGGCATACGTGACGCTCGACGTCACCCGCGAATATTATGAGAAAAGCCTGAAGTACATGGTCTACGGCAACGTGCTACGCAACGGGACCTACCCCATCTCCGTCAGCTCGGAGCGCATCTTCCAGGCGCTCGCCATCGCCCGCTACGCCAACGAAATCGGTGCGCACGCCATCGCACACGGTTCGACGGGCGCCGGCAACGACCAGGTACGCTTCGACATGACCTTCCTCGTGCTGGCACCGGGGGTGGAGATCATCACCCTGACGCGCGACATGGCGCTCAGCCGCGAGTATGAAATCAATTACCTGAAGGAGCACGGCTTCGAGGCTGACTTCACCAAGCTGAAGTACTCCTACAACGTCGGCCTGTGGGGCACGTCGATTTGCGGCGGCGAGATTCTCGACTCGCGTCAGGGACTGCCCGAGAGCGCCTACCTCAAACAAGTGACCCGCCAGGGCAGCGAGGAGCTGCGGCTGGAGTTCAAGAAGGGCGAGCTGCATGCCGTCAACGGCGAAGTGTTCACCGACCCCATCGCCGCCATCCAGAAGGTGGAGGAGATTGGCGCTGCCTATGGCATCGGCCGCGACATGCACGTGGGCGACACCATCATAGGCATCAAGGGTCGCGTCGGATTCGAAGCTGCCGCCCCGATGCTCATCATCGGCGCGCACCGCTTCCTGGAGAAATATACGCTCAGCAAGTGGCAACAGTACTGGAAGGACCAGGTTGCCAACTGGTACGGCATGTTCCTGCATGAGAGCCAGTACCTGGAGCCGGTGATGCGCGACATCGAGGCGATGCTCGCCGAGTCGCAGCGCAACGTCAACGGCACGGTCATCCTCGAGCTGCGCCCGCTCTCCTTCTCCACCGTCGGTGTGGACTCACCCGACGACCTGGTGAAGAACAAGTTCGGCGAATACGGCGAGATGCAGAAAGGCTGGACGGCAGAAGACGCCAAGGGATTCATCAAGGTGCTCTCCACGCCGCTGCGCGCCTACTACAGCGTCCACAAGGACGAGGAAGACGTGTGACCCGGACTCTCATTTCCTGACCCAAACACAGACACCATGATAAAAGTAGGAATCATAGGCGGAGCGGGCTACACCGCGGGGGAGCTCATCCGTCTGCTCATCAACCACCCCGACGCGGAGATTGTGTTCGTCCACAGCAACAGCCAGGCGGGGCGCAAGATTACTGACGTCCACGAGGGACTCTACGGAGAGACCGACCTGACATTCACCGACGCGCTGCCGCTGGACAGCATCGACGTGCTCTTCTTCTGCACCGCCCACGGCGACACGCGGAAGTTCATCGACTCGCACAACATCCCCGAGGAACTGCGCATCATCGACCTCTCGATGGACTACCGCATCAAGGCGGACGACCACGACTTCGTCTACGGCCTGCCGGAGCTGAACCGCCGCGCCATCTGCCACAGCAAGCATGTGGCGAACCCGGGCTGCTTTGCCACGTGCATCCAGCTGGGACTGCTTCCGCTAGCCAAACACCTCCTGCTCAACAGCGACATCTCGGTGAACGCCATCACCGGCAGCACGGGAGCAGGCGTGAAACCGGGCGCGACGAGCCACTTCAGCTGGCGCAACAACAACATCAGCGTCTACAAGGCTTTCGCCCACCAGCACGTGCCGGAAATCAAGCAGTCGCTCCGCCAGCTGCAGAACAGCTTCAATGCGGAGATTGACTTCATCCCCTACCGGGGCGACTTCCCCCGCGGCATCTTCGCCACGCTGGTGGTGAAGACGCAAGTGGCGCTTGAGGAGCTCGAACGCATCTACGAGGAGTACTACGCCAAGGACTCCTTCGTCCACATCGTGAAGGAGAATATCGACCTGAAGCAGGTGGTCAACACCAACAAGTGCCTCATCCACCTGGAGAAGCACGGCAACAAGCTGCTCATCATCTCCTGCATCGACAACCTCCTGAAGGGCGCCAGCGGACAGGCGGTCCACAACATGAACCTGCTGTTCAACCTGGAGGAGACCGTGGGACTGCGGCTGAAGCCCAGCGCCTTCTGACACAAACCATTTACCCGTCATTATCCGAAGACTATGAATCTGTTCGACGTATATCCCCTGTTTGACATCAACATCGTCAAGGGCAAGGGCTGCCGTGTCTGGGACGACCGGGGCACGGAGTACCTGGACCTCTACGGCGGCCATGCCGTCATCTCCATCGGTCACGCCCACCCGCACTATGTGGAGGCAGTGAGCCGCCAGGCGGGCATGTTGGGTTTCTACTCCAACTCCGTCGTCAACCTGCTGCAACGCCAGCTTGCCGAGCGACTCGGCAAGGCGTCTGGCTACGAAGACTACAGCCTCTTCCTCATCAATTCCGGAGCGGAGGCCAACGAGAATGCACTCAAGCTCGCCTCGTTCCACAACGGACGGACGCGCGTGGTGTCCTTCGCCAAGGCGTTCCACGGACGGACCTCGCTCGCCGTGGAAGCGACGCAGAACCCCTCCATCATCGCCCCCATCAACGCCAACGGGCATGTGACCTTCCTTGAGCTGAACGACCTTGAGGGCGCGCGCACCGAGCTGGAGAAGGGAGACGTGTGCGCCGTCATCATCGAGGGCATCCAGGGCGTGGGCGGCATCCGTATCCCCGACGCCGCCTTCCTGCAAGGCCTGCGCCACTTGTGCGACGAGACCGGCACCCTCCTCATCCTCGACGAGATCCAGTCGGGTTACGGACGCAGCGGACGGTTCTTTGCCCACCAGCACGCCGGCATCCGCCCCGACCTCATCACCGTGGCAAAAGGTATCGCCAATGGCTTCCCGATGGGCGGAGTGCTCATCAGCCCGAAGTTCACCCCCTCCTACGGTCAGCTGGGCACGACGTTCGGCGGCAACCACCTGGGCTGTGCCGCCGCCCTCGCCGTGCTCGACGTGATGGAGAGTGAACACCTCGTGGAGAACGCCGCCCGTGTGGGCGAGCACCTGCTGCAGGAGCTGCGTGCCCTGCCCGGTATCCGTGAAGTGCGCGGCAAGGGCCTGATGCTCGGCATGGAGTTCGACCGTCCGGTGAAGGAGCTGCGCAACCGCCTCATCTACGACCATCATGTGTTCACCGGAGCCAGCGGGACGAACGTCATCCGCCTGCTGCCCCCTCTCTGCCTCACCGTCGGGGAAGCCGACGAGTTCGTGGAGAAACTGAAGGCAGCCCTCGCCGGGAACTAGCCCCTCTTCCATCCGCATCCAGACGCCGGATATACCGTCAGGACGTGTGCTTCTCTCCGTGCCACTCCCCCGACGGCGTATCCGGCGTCCGTGTTTTCAGGCGCAAAAGCTGAAGAACTCACAAACAAACAAATTTTTTTGTAAGTTTGCCCACTGTTCGTTCCAAAGGGAAAGAATGAGACACCTTATCCTATCATACAGGCTCATGTGTGCCGCACTTCTCCTGCTCCTCACTTGCGGGGCGGTCCTGCAGGCACAGCCGCGTTGTGACATCCGCCATTACTCTTTCAGCGACGGACTTTCGCAAAGCGTCGTGCAGCGTCTTGTCCAGTCTGCTGACGGGCGGCTGTGGTTCTGCACATGGGACGGACTGAACAGCTACGACGGCACGACGTTCGTCTCCTACAACATGGCCTCGCCGGGCGGAAAGGCATTAAGCACGAACCGTATCATAGACATACAGCTCGGCGGTGAGGACGACCTCTGGTGTCAGACCTATGACAATCGGCTATTCCTCTTCAACCAGAAGGAGCAGGCTTTTATCGACGTGCTGACTCCTTTGGAGACTTCCCTCCGGAAGCCCCTGACCGTAGATTCCTACCAAGTGCTTTCCAAAGGCGTGGCGTGGCTCACGACCCGCAGTGGAGAAGTGTTCCGCATCGACGGACGGGCGTTCAAGACCGGGACCGATGGCGTGGAGCACTATGCCACCGACGGTCATCCGCTGAAGAGCAACCGCATTTACCGCATCTACGAAGACCGTGAAGGCGACGAGTGGGTGCTTACGCACAAAGGCGTGGATGTGGTGGGACTGAAACGTGTCAAGGCCGGAGGTCCGGCGTTCCGCTATGTCTGCGAGTGCGCCGGACAGTTCTATCTGGTGTCGGAGGCCAACAAGCTTTACCGTTATCGCCGGGAGCAGGGCGACTTCGAGAAGCTCAACGTGTCCGGTTACCAAGGTGCCATCCATTGGATGGAAAGTGCGGGTCGCGACACACTCGTGTTACAGACAAGCCACTCGGTTACTTTCTACGCCTGCAAGAGTCGTACGGCAGCCACCTTCCGCATGTCGGACATCGGCCGTGCAGAGGAGAAGATTACGGCAATGTGCACAGACAGCCGGCACCACTATTGGCTCATGCTGGAACGAGGCGAGATGGTACGGCTGAATCCCTCCACGCTGGAAGCCCGCCTCTACGGACTTCCCCCGTCTTCCCTCTCCGATACCGACCTGCGGAGTCGCAGTCTGCTGTTTTCCGACCACAACGGAACGCTGTGGGCCATCGCCAAATACGGTCCGTTGTGTTACTATGACGAGACAACCGACCGCTTCCTTCCCTATCTGCGTGATGCCGACAACCCGACATCATTCTACGTACCCACTTTCCAAGGCTACCTTATGGACAGGCAGGGCAACCTGTGGCTGGCTTTGGACATGGGTCTGGCACAGCTCTCTTTCCAGCCCCACTTCTTCACATTTCACCTCATGGAGAAGAACATGGACATCCGTGCCTTTCTGGCTGACAACAAAGGCCGTTTGTGGGCCGGTTCGAAGAGCGGGGTGGTGCGCGTCAGACAGCAGGACGGCGGACCTGTGCTCTACCTGTCTTCCAGCGGGAAGCTCGTCACGGAGAAATGCGCCTTTGGACCCAAGGTATATGCCATGCTGCAGACACGCGATGGCGACATCTGGCTGGGCACACGTGAAGACGGGCTTTTCCGTCTGCACCCCGCGGATGACCACCGCTTTATCCTCCATCACTATACATCCGACAGCTCCGATGCCCAGAGCCTGAGCTCCGACCGCATTTTCGATCTCCATGAAGACAGCCGCGGGCATCTCTGGGTGGGCACCTTCGGCGGCGGGCTGAACCTGGTGGAGCGCAACCCCGAAAGCGGAAGCGCACGTTTCATCCACGCTGGCAACAGGTTGAAAAGCTTTCCAGCGGATGTCGGAGTCCGCATCCGCTGCCTGGCGGAAACTCCGGATGGCATCCTGCTTGCGGGCACCACCGATGGTCTGTTGGCTTTTCGTACATCGTTCGCCCGCCCGGAAGAGATTGTGTTTCATCACCACAAGCATGTCGCGGGCGACGATGCGTCACTCAACAGCAACCACATCATGGACATCTTCCAGCCTCGCGGCACGGGACAAGTCTACTGCCTGGGGTTCAGTGGCGGACTCAATCTGGTTTCGCCCGATTCCTTGTTACACTCCCGGACCACTTTCCATCACTACACCGTACAAGACGGACTTATCTCCAACTTGGTGCATTCGATGGCAGAAGATGGGCGGGGACACTATTGGGTAACGACGGAGAACGGCCTTTCCTGCCTCGACCCTCTGACCGGGCAGAGCGTGAACTATCCCTGCGACCGCTTCCGGGCGGGTTTACGCTTTGCCGAGACCGTTCCCCTGGTTATGGGCGATACGCTCTTCTTGGGTACCAATCTGGGCGTACTGGAACTCGACCTTTCCAAGTTGCCCCACGATGCCTACGTTCCACCCGTGTTGCTCACCGAGATGCGCGTGCAGGGAAATCCGCTCACGGGCGACGTGAACCGGATGAAATCGCTTACTCTCTCCCCCAGCCAGCGCAACATTTCCTTCCGCTTTGCCGCCGTGGATTTTGTCAGTCCCTCCACCATCCAGTATGCTTACAGGCTCCGCGGGCTGGACGACACATGGAACAAAGTGGAGAATGCCCGCTCCGCCAGCTATATGAACCTCCCCGCGGGCGAATACACGCTGGAGATACGTTCCACCAACAACAACGGCGTGTGGATGGACAACGTGCGTAGCCTGCGGCTCATTGTAGAGCCGAAGTTCTCCGAGACGGCCTGGGCCTGGGTGCTCTATGCCGGGCTGTTCCTGCTGCTCGTCGGGACAGTGTGCTATGTGCTGTTCTACATCTACCGCTTGCGCCACCGCATTGATACGGAACAACAGTTGGCCGACATCAAGTTGCGTTTCTTCACCGACATCTCCCACGAGTTGCGCACGCCGCTCACGCTCATCTCCGCCCCGGTGGACGAAATGCTCCAGAGCCGGACACTCTCGGAACAAGACCGGAAGCACCTGTCGCTCGTACACGTAAACATCCGGCGGATGCTCCGCATGATGAACCAGATTCTCGACTTCCGCCGGCTTCAGAACCACAAGATGAAGCTGGTGCTCGAGGAGGCCGACCTCGTCGCACTACTCCGCCAGGTGATGGCCCACTTCCAAGCAGTGGCGGGCGAGAAACATATGGACTTCAGCCTTTCTACCCCCGTGGAGAAACTCCCGATGTGGCTGGACGTAGACAAGGTGGAGAAGGTATTCTTCAACCTCCTCTCCAATGCGTTCAAGTATACCCCTGCAGAAAAAACAGTCACAGTGGAAGTAGAACTTGCCGACACGGAAGTGCGCGTCAGCGTAGCCGACAAGGGCATCGGCATCGACGAGCAACACCGAAAGACACTGTTCCAACGTTTTGAGACGTTTGGCCATAGCGACATGATGCACCCTTCCTCGGGCATCGGTTTGTCGCTGGTAAAAGAACTGGTGGATTTGCACCACGGGCACATCGACGTGGAGAGCCGCCTCGGAGAGGGAAGCCGTTTCACCGTCACCCTCCCACTCAACCGCACGGTATATGAACACGACAGGCAGACCGAGTTTATCCTGAACGACGGGCTTTTGTCTGCCTCACCCGTCCGGGAGGAGGCTGTTCCCGAAACCGGCGACGAGCGTCCGACCCTCCTCGTGGTGGAAGACAACGACGAGCTGCGTTCTTTCTTGCGCGAGATTCTTTCCGGGACGTATCATGTACTCGAAGCCTCCGACGGGAAACAAGGCCTGGAGCTGGCTGCAGAACATGTCCCCGACCTTATAGTCACGGATGTGATGATGCCCGTAATGGATGGACTGGAGATGGTAAGGCACGTGAAAGCCGACCGCCGCATCTGTCATATCCCCATCGTGGTGCTTTCCGCCAAGTCCTCGCTTGACGACCGCATCGAAGGACTGGAGCATGGCATCGACGACTATCTGGCCAAGCCGTTCAGCTCGGCTTACCTCAAAACGCGCATTGCCTCCCTGCTGCGCCAGCGGCGCGAATTGCAGGAGCTGTACATGGCGCGCTTGCAAACGTCCCCGACCAAGGAGCCTGTACCTGAAGTACCCGATTCGCCCCGCTTGGAACCCTATGACGCCCAGTTCATGAAGCAGGTGACCGATTGCGTGGAACAAAACATGACCAACCCCGACTTCGAGATAGAACAGCTGGCCGAACACCTCAACGTCTGCCGCACGGTGTTCTACCGCAAACTGAAGTCCATCACCGGCCTCACACCCGTAGCCTTCGTGGGTGAACTGCGTCTCAAGCGTGCCATCCGTCTCATGGAACAAGCCGACCTTTCCATTTCCCAAGTGGCCTACATGACGGGCTTCAAGTCGCCGAAGTATTTCAGCACTGTCTTCAAAAAAACCACCGGATGTACACCCAGCGAATACAGGGAAAGGAAAGTAACGGACGCAAAAGGCGGGAAATAAGCCTCCGGAGTTCGTTTTTTGACATAAAGGGTTCAGATTTTGGCGTATCTATTTCAGCCTATTTTACAGGCGTTTCAATCCTTTTATATTTGCCGTTGTGAAGCAAACGTCTGCTTCGCTAACGCATGTATCATGAAAAACATTTCCATTCCTTTTAGCTGTATTTTATTGCTGGTTCTCCTCTTGTGCGGAATGCCGACTATGGCAGCCGACAGGCTCCCGGCTTTTCCCGGTGCGGAAGGCTTCGGACGGTATGCCACGGGTGGACGTGGCGGACAAGTCTATCACGTCACCACATTGGCCGACGGCGACCAACCCGGCACCCTACGCCATGCCATCCGCCAAAAAGGGGCACGTACCGTGGTGTTCGACATAGCCGGAACCATCTTTCTCGACAGTCCCTTACGCATTACCAACGACAGCATCACCCTTGCCGGGCAGACAGCTCCCGGACAGGGCATCTGCATCGCCCGTCATCCAGTGAACGTAGCGGCAGACAACGTCGTCATACGCTACCTGCGCTTCCGCGTGGGTAATGAAGGCGGAGGCGAGCCTGACGGCTTAGGCGGGTCCGACCATCGAGATATCATCATCGACCACTGCACCGTCAGCTGGTCGGTTGATGAAACGTGCTCCATCTACGGCAACACCGATGCCACTGTGCAGTGGTGCCTCGTCAGCGAAAGCCTCCGCACAGCCGGCCACAAGAAAGGTCGCCATGGCTACGGCGCTATCGTGGGCGGACGGCGCATGTCGTTCCACCACAACCTGCTGGCACACCATGAAAGCCGTGTGCCCCGCCTCGGACCGCGCCCCGGTACGCAAAAGGACGAGCTGGTCGACATGCGTTGCAATGTTTTCTATAATTGGGCGGGCAACGGCTGCTACGGAGGCGAAGGAATGCATATAAACATTGTCAACAACTATTATAAGCCTGGACCAGCCACACCAAAAGACAGACCCATCGCCCACCGCATCTTCGCACCCGGTATCCGCACCACGAAGTACTGCCACGGCAAAAACGGGAATCCGAACTCGTGGGCCCCGATGGAGCACGTGTGGGGCAAGTTCTACGTTACCGGAAACGTAGTGGAAGACGACCCAGAGACCACAGCCGACAACTGGACGCGCGGTATCTACGAGCAAGTGAACGGCAAGGCCAACGACGGCCTTTGGGATGAGGCTGTGCGCGACTCCATCCGCCTACGTTCGCCCCTGCCTCATGAAGAAGTGACGACGCACACGGCGCAGGAAGCTTTTCGTCTGGTGCTGGCCGGAGCGGGATGCTCGAAACGGCGCGACACCATCGACAGCCGCATCGTGGAAGAGACGCTCACGGGTACGGCCACCTACATCGGTTCTGTCACGCCCAACGCTTCCACGCGCCGCGGCCTCATCGACCTCCCTTCCGATGTAGGCGGATACCCTTCCCTTACAGCCACGACTGAAGAAATCATGGCCCTGCGTGACACCGACGGCGACGGGATGCCCGACACATGGGAGCAGACACACGGACTCGATCCCCACAATGCCGCCGACGGACGTGCTTCCACCCTGAACAGCGCGGGATACACCAATCTGGAAGTCTATCTGGACGAAGCCGCCCAGCCTCACGAGGCGAGACGGATGTGAACGTCAAGCAAGAACAGGTATTAGGATAACCCTTTCGCAAAGCCCCATTTTTGCTTGTACGAATACCACACGAACAAATATCAAACCTACATAAACAACAGTTATCATGAAAAAGACCTTTATGAAAGCAGGTACCTACTGCCTAGCTCTAGCGGCCTTGTTGGCCTGGACTCCCGCCGACGTGGCGGCCCAAGAGCAACAGCAGCAGGGATACACCATCACGGGCAAGGTGCTCGACGAACAGGGAGAGCCTGTCATCGGCGCCACGGTCAAGCTGAAAGGCGACCAGAAGATAGGCGTGGTAACCGACCTGGACGGTAACTTCAAGCTCGACATCGGCGAGCGCAAAGCCCGCCTGGTGATTTCTTTCCTTAGTATGGAGACGATGGAAGTGTCGGCCACGAGCGGCAAAGACGTGGTGGTGACGTTGCGTGAAAGCACGCAAGACCTCGACGAGGTGGTGGTCATCGGCTACGGCACATCACGCCGCGGCGACCTGACAGGTGCCATCTCCTCCGTGAACGAAAAGGTGTTACGCGATATTCCACTGACTTCGGCAGCGCAGGCCATCACCGGAAAGCTGGCCGGAGTGCTTGTCACGACAACCGACGGTTCGCCTGATGCAGACGTACAGATATTGGTGCGCGGCGGCGGCAGTATTACACAAGACAACTCCCCACTCTACATTGTCGATGGTTTCCAAGTGGACAACATCAACGACATTCCCGTGAACGACATCCAAAGCATCGACGTGCTCAAGGATGCCTCTTCCACGGCCATCTACGGTGCGAAGGGCGCGAACGGCGTCATCCTCGTCACGACCAAGAGCGGCAAAGCAGGCCGCACGGAAGTTACATTCAACTCGCACGTCGGCTTCAACAAAGTGTATAACATGACCAATGTACTTTCTCCATATGAGTACTATCTCTTCCAGCGCGAAGTAGACCCGGCAGAAAACGCCGGTCTCTTCTCCATGTATGGCCGTTGGGAAGACCGCGACATCTACCTGTCCGTCCCCGGCAACGACTGGCAGGACATCATGTACGGTGACACGGGCATCAAACAAAGCTACAACATCGGTGTACAAGGTGGATCGGAAGACATGCGCTTCAGCATCAGCTACACTCGCGACGACGAAGATTACGTCATGGTAAACTCCGATTACCTGCGCGACAATCTCCAAGTGCGCCTCAACAAGAAGTTGGGCAAAAAGCTGGAACTGGAGCTTACGGGCCGCCTCACCAAAACCACTATCATGGGTGCGGGTACCAACGGTGGGAAGCTGAAGGATGCGATACGCTTCTCTCCCATTGACAGTATGCAAGCGATGGACGAAGGAGATTTGGGGGCTGATGCCGACAAGACGGACGAAGCACAACTTTCTTCATTGAATGATCCCTATTACAATACGGTCAATGAGTACAAAAAGCAAAACAAGTTACGCCAGACGTATAACATGGGCATAAAGTGGAATATCGTCAAAGGACTGGATTACCAGTTCCGCGGCAGCTACGACTTCGACAACAACTACACGGACAATATCTGGCTCAACAAAACCGGGGAGTCCAGTTCCAACGGCGGTCAACCGGTTGCCAAACGCACCGACGAAAAGGGGCAGAGCTGGAGCATACAGAACACACTGAGTTACCGTTTCCGCAAAGACAAACACGACTTCAACGCGATGGTAGGTCAGGAAATGGTGAGCCGGCAGACAAACAATATGCAGGTGATGTCAAAGTATTATCCTATTGACTTCACAGCCGACCAAGTGCTCTCAATGTGGAACTACGGTACGCCGCAGCCCACCTATACCACCATCGGCGAGCCTTCGCGTACGGCATCCTACTTCGGCCGTGTAAACTACACTTACAACGACCGCTACACGCTTTCCTTTACAGCTCGTGCCGACGGCACGAACGTGTTGGCCCCCGACCAGCGTTGGGGTTTCTTCCCAGGTGTGGCTGCAGCCTGGCGCATTTCCGACGAGGAATTCATGGAATCTACGCGCAACTGGCTCGACAACCTGAAGCTACGCGTCAGCTACGGTGCCGTGGGCAACGCACGCGTTAGTTCCTATTGGCGACAAGACTATTCCATTGAAACCTCGGCCAATAAGCAATATTACCTGAACGAAACAGTACAGACAGGAATGAAGCCAGGTAACACCCTACGCAATGAGAACCTGACGTGGGAAACCAAGCTCTCATCAAACATCGGCCTTGATGCCACGTTTTTCGGTGGACGATTGAACGCCACGCTGGAACTGTATAAAGACGTAACCAAGGACTTGATTCTGCGTATGGACTTGCCTTCCTATTCAGGCTATCAATACCAATACCAGAACTTAGGGCGCACGAGCAACAAGGGCGTGGAACTAACCCTGAACGGGACACTGGTCAACACCAAGGACTTTTACCTCTCGGCCAACTTCAACATTGCGTTCAACAAGAACGTGGTGGAAAAGCTTGACGGCACAGCTACCTCCATGATTGCTCAATCCGGCTGGGCGCCCGACGTAGGCCGCGACGACTATCGCGTTTTCGTGGGTGAGCCTATCGGGCAAATCTATGGTTTTGAAGTCGAAGGTTTTTATACGTTCGACGATTTTACCTTCGACCATGCCACCAACAAATGGGTGCTCAATGACGGCGTGGCCAGCGACTTTGACCTGATGGCTGGTCCGGATAATTTCGGTCCCGGTTATATCAAACTCAAAGATCAGAACGGAGATGGTGTAATTGACGCCGACAACGACCGAGTGTTACTGGGATGCACACAACCCAAACATTACGGAGGTTTCGGGCTAAATGCACAATGGCTCGGATTCGACATGGCAGCCATGTTCAACTGGTCGTATGGCGGAAAAGTCTACAACGCGATGAAGATTCTAGCATCCACTTATACCAACCGCCGTTACAACAACATCTCCACAGAGATGAGCTTGGACAAGCGTTGGACAATTATCGACCCTGAAACGGGGGCCAACGTAATGTATGGTAACCTGGCCGACCCACAACGTTTCCGCGAAATCAACCAAAATGCGTCCATTTGGTCGCCCTTGATGGGTCGCACGGTGGTGACTGACTGGGCTGTGGAGGACAACTCTTTCCTGCGTTTCAGCAACTTGACCATTGGCTATACACTGCCCGTCTCGCTGACACAGAAGTTCGGTGTACGCAACCTACGCATCTATGCTACGGCCTCCAACCTTTTCTGCTGGACAAAATATTCCGGCCAAGACCCGGAAGTAAGCACACAGCGCAGCACGCCCATGACACCTAACGTGGACTACTCCGCCTACCCGAAGGCGCGTAACTATGTATTTGGCATAAACGTAACGTTTTAAAAAACAACAAACAAAAGATAACGGAACATGATAAAACATATCTTTGTGGTTGCACTTTCAGCAACTGTACTCCTAAGCTCCTGCATGGATAATTTCCTGGATACGGAAAGTCCTTCGAAGGCCAGCAGCGAGAACGTTTTCGATACCCCGGTCATGACGGAAGCCGCTCTCATGGGTGTCTACTCGTCCATGACGGCCTCCATGATGTACGGACAGAAGCTATGTGTCAACTGGCAGGGTGTAAGCGACGTAGAAGTGGGCTCCAATGCTTTCAATCTGGATGACTATAACCAGACAAATGGTGATACGGGCGGCATGAACTTCTACGATGACCCCTATAACACAACGACCAAGTGGAACGACATCTGGACTTTTACCGAACAGGCCACGACCGCAGTCGATGGTATCCGCAAATCTCCGGCAATGGAAACCGAAGACAGAGAAACCATGTTAGCCTACTTGGGTGAAGCCTTGACCCTGCGTGCATTGGGCTATTTCGAGTTGGTGCGTTGGTGGGGCGACGTACCTTTCAAGGAAAACGCAGCCAGCAGTGACTTATCTAATGTCTATATCGGAAAATGCGACAAAGACACCATCTACAACCATATCATTGCCGACCTGAAAGAAGCCATCGGATACCTGCCTTGGCAAGGCAAAGGAACCTACAACGCTGAGCGCGTCACCAAAGGATTTGCCTATGGACTTTTGGCTAGAGTTGCCCTCTTTGCCGGCGGATGGTCAGTGCGCGACGGCAATACATTCCCCGACCTGAAACTGGAGCACCATCCCACCATCGCGGAAATGAACGGATTCTTTGTGGGGCGTCCCAAGAATTACCAGGACTACTACCAGATAGCTCTTGATGCTTGTGCGGACTTACTTGCCGACCCGGAGAACCCACACCAGCTCGACCCCGACTTCGAAGAGGTTTGGGAAAAGGTGAACCACCTGGAACTGAACCCCTACAACGAAAATCTCTTTGAGGTGGCCTTTGGCGAGGGGCAGAGCGGCGATGTAGGTGCCACGATGGGCTACACGCTGGGCAACGGCGTAATCAACGCTAGCCGCGGTATGGGAGGAACTGGTTACGCCTCGACCACCCTCTACTACTTCTATTCGTTCGACCCCGAAGATAAACGCCGCGATGTAACTTGTGCTTTCCCGAGCTACGAGATGGTCGATGGCGTGGCCAAGGAAACCATGCGTTTGAACCCGTTGGGCGTATCGTGCGGCAAATGGCGTTGGTATTGGATGACTGACGAGTATCTCCAACGTCTTGAAGTGGCGACCTCGCGTATCTCGACCGGCATCAACTGGATTCTGATGCGCTACCCCGACATTTACCTGATGTTCGCCGAGGCACAAAACGAGCTTCACGGTCCCACGGAAGTGGAGGCCCGCACCGGGCTGTCAGCAGCTGCGGCCCTTGAGGTGGTGCGTACCCGCGCATTCGGTGCAGGCTCGGCTAAGGTGAAAGACTACGACGGCAGTAGCAAGGAAGCCTTCTTCAACGCCATCATCAATGAGCGTGCATGGGAATTCGGCTGCGAATGCATCCGCAAGCAAGACCTGATTCGCTGGGGACTGATTGTAGACAAGGTGGAAGCCATGAAAGAGGCCCTGTGCCTGATGTACGACTGGACTTTTCCCATCAAGGTGTTCGACAAGGAACTCACGCAGAACGACATTCCTCGCCGCGTCTACTACAAGTATGAAGCCGACCGTCCGGACTACATCGATCTATCCTCACTCAACCTGAACCAGGACTTGGGAATCTACGACCCAAATGAAAGCAAAGGCGAATATTACGTCAACTGGGTACCCATGCAGGTAGGCATCGACCAGAATGGACGTCGGCCCGATGAAGTGAACAAGAACTACGCGGAGACCATCTGCAAGATCTTGGTCATCGGAACGGGACTGAATGCTTCTTACGACTACTCCGCACTCTTCAGCAAACTCTATTGGGGCAGCGAAGCACAGGCTGAGTTTTCCAAATATTCAGTAGGCAACCGCACATGCAACTACCGCCACGTCTTTGCCATCGACTACGAAAGCGTATTCGAGTCACAAGGATGGCTCTCTAACTCATACGGATTCAGAAACTAAAGCATTGATGAACGCCTACATCCGCACACATGACGGACTCTCCGGATCGTAGTCCTCCATAAGTCGGTTGTAACGCTTCATCTAAAAGAAATAAAGACACTTATGAAAACGCAATATATAAAAACCCGGAATGCCCTTTGCGCGGTTCTGATGGCCTGCTGTGCAGGAAGCCTTTCGTCGTGCGACGATGTGAACGATTGGGGGGTCGATGCTTCTCACGACCGCCTTTTCGCTCCCTTGGTCTATGAGACCATGCAAGTCTCGCCCACCAGCGTGCAAATGCACTATTCGCAAGTGGTAACAGCCACTCGCTACGTGTTTGAGTTCTACAAGGACAGTTTGGAATACCTGCCGGAAAACTTCTACCGCGCCGACACCATCTATGCCGACACGCTCACCATCTACAAGGACGACTCGGCTCCAGCCAAGGTAGAATATGCTACCCTGTTTGGAGAGCTGGCCGGTTCAACGCAATACAGTGTCCGCATGAGAGGGATAGATGAAAACGGCAAGGCAAGCGGATACCTAGGCGTGGCTTTCGAGACCCCACGCGAGCAATTGTTCGAGAGCGCCACACCGACCACCGAGTCTGTCACGTTCACTTGGACACCGACTGACCGCGTGACACACATGCTACTGTTCGACTATGTGAATGTAGCTGAGAATCCTGGTTCAACTCCCCGTTGGGAATACGTGGTGCGCGACGAACCCATTGAACTGACAGCGAATGACATCGCCGCTGCCTCCAAGACACTGGAAGGACTGGAAAGTGGTACGAACTATAAAGTACAGATTTGCTACAACGAGGAAGTGCGCGGCGAATACACTTTCAAAACGCTGGGTCTGGGCGAAGGAATTGTCATCCGTGTGCCTTGGGAGTCGGAAACTGCTGTGATTGACATGGACGCCTTGATGGAGAAATACGAGGTGCAAGGCACGTCAAACCTCACGCTTGAGTTTGAACCGGGCAAGACCTACAACATCAATGCCTGGACAATGCCTTCAGTGGACAATTTGCTCCTCACGAGTATTACGACAGACCAAAGCGACCGTCCGGTCATCAATCTTCCGCAAATCAGTCTTTCATCTTCAATGCAGTCGCTTGCCTTCCAATATGTGACACTTGACGGACAGAACGACAACGCGGCCTACTTCTTCCAGCCAGGCTCAATGAACATCGGTTCCCTTACCTTCGAAGGATGCCTCATCCGCAACATCAAGCGAAGCCTCTTCCGCACCAGCGGTGCACTGAACATGACAAACATCACCATCAGCAACTCCATCATGCAACACATTGGGTGGAATGGTTATGGACTTATCAACATCTCCGGAGATAATACGATAAACCGCATTGAGGTGACCAACTCAACCTTGGTAGACATGGGCGACCAACTGATGGACATTGACGGCGGAATCGGCGAAGTGGTCTTCACAAACAACACTCTTTATCAGCCGGCCGAAACACAAAAGGCTTTGAGCCAACTCTTCCGTTTCGACAACTGGAACAAATCACCGGCTTCTCCAGGCAGTGTCACGGTGGGCAACCTCATCATTGCCGGCCCGAATGGAGATACTACACTGAATGCCGGACGCAGCAATTACGACTACTTCGATTATTCGGACAACTGCTACCTCACTTCCGATGTGCCCACCGGCGGTTCTCGCTTCGAAGCCATCAATGTGCTGGACCTCTCGTCTGCCAGCTTGTTCACCAACCCGGAAAATGGCGATTTTCATTTCAACCCCTCGGCTACCATTCCTGCCGGAGTCAAGAGTGCCGGAGACCCGCGTTGGCAATGAGACTTGGATTACTGTTATGTAGAATCTCTGATAAAACCATAAAGAAATGAAACTCTATCATACGATAATTGCAGCGGCATTGTTAGGCTTCGGCCTGACCGTGACCGGTTGCGACGAAACCAACAACGACTTTAGCCGAGAATCAACACCTTGGCTTCCCGTACCTGAAGACTTGATAGCCTTCCCCGGAGCAGAAGGCTACGGACGTCATGCTACCGGCGGACGCGGCGGCGATGTCTACCATGTGACAACATTGGACGACACAAACGCGAGTGGAAGTCTGCGCTACGCCGTCGGCCAGACGGGTGCACGTACCATTGTCTTCGATGTAGCCGGGACGATTCACTTGGCCTCACCACTCGACATCACCAATGGCGACCTTACGCTAGCCGGACAATCAGCCCCGGGCGACGGTGTCTGCATCGCCGGTGCCGAGGTGCGGATAAACGCTTCTAATGTCATTATCCGTTACTTGCGTTTCCGTCTAGGCAACGACTTGACCTATCTGGACCCTGCTACGGGCAACCCTGTTTCCTTCGACGGCTTGGTCAGCAAGGGACAGCAAAACATCATCATCGACCATTGTTCCTTTAGTTGGGCCGCCAACAAATGCCTTGCCATGTACAACAATCGAAACACCACGGTGCAATGGTGCCTGATCGCTGAAGCCTTGCACGAAACCGAACACACAGATGGTCTGCACGGCTGCGGCACGCTTTGGGGAGGATCGGGTGCATCATTCCATCATAACCTCATGGCCCACTGCATGGACTATATGCCCCGGCTTGCTCCAGGAGAATGGACACAAAAAAACGAACGAGTGGATGTGCGCAACAATGTGTTCTATAATTGGGGTGAGAATGGAGCTTGCGGCGGTGAAGGCATGATGGCCAACCTTGTGAACAATTACTACAAACCAGGTCCAGCCACGGCTTTGATTCCCGAAGCTGTGCAGCATCGTATCTTTGCACCTGACGTACATACTGAGACCGATTGTTTTGAAACAGATGAAGAGACCGGTACCACCTTACCAGACAAGCCAAATGCATGGTATCCGATGCTACATGTATGGGGGAAATACTTCATTGACGGTAATGTGATGGAAGGCGATGAGAACGTGACTGCCGACAACTGGGCGGAAGGTGTCCTGGCACAGGTGGAAAACGGTCCGGAAGTAGATGAGCTTTACACCGAAGGCACGCAAGACACCATCCGCTTGACTAAGCCTTTGGACGTAGAACTTGTGGCTACCCAAACAGCCGGGGAAGCCTATCGACAAGTGTTGTCCCTTGCCGGATGCGCAAAACGGCGTGACGCTGTAGATGTACGTATTCTCCAAGAAGTGCAAGATGGCACAGCAACCTATGGCACTTGCACAGGCTTCGTGGGCAAAGGATTCATCAACGCCCCTGACGATGTAGGCGGCTATCCCACACTGACAGCCACGGATGAGGAGCTTAACGCTATCGTTGACACCGACGGCGACGGCATGCCCGACGAGTGGGAAAAAGCCCACGGACTAAACCCAAACGCAGATGGCGACGGACGCATGGTGAAACTGAGCGACGAAGGCTATACCAATCTGGAGATGTATTTGAACAGTCTGGTGGAAGAACTTACAACCAATCAAAAAACTGAATAACCTACATAATTCACACACTAATGAAGAAACACATCCTGTTAATCTTTGGACTGCTGGCAACCTGCGCGGGAAACATGCAGGCCCAGCCGGAGTATAAACTATGGTACGACCGCCCTGCGGAGCAATGGATTGAAGCCTTGCCCTTGGGCAACGGACGGCTTGGCGCGATGGTCTTTGGCGACCCGGCGCACGACGAACTACAACTCAACGAGGAAACCGTGTGGGGAGGTTCGCCCTACAACAACACGAACCCGAAGGCGAAGGATGCCTTGCTGGAGATACGCCATCTCATTTTCGAAGGAAAGAACCTGGAAGCTCAGAAACTCTGCGGAGAAGCTATCTGCTCACCGCGTGCCAACGGGATGCCTTACCAGACCGTGGGGTCGTTGCATCTCGACTTCGAGGGCTTCCGCAGCTATGCCAATTACTACCGTGAGCTCGACCTCGACCGCGCCGTAGCCACCACGCGCTTCACCTCGGGCGGAGTGGACTATGTGCGCGAGGCGTTCACTTCGCTGACCGACGACGTGGTCGTGCTCCGCCTCACGGCATCCCGCCCCGGAAGCATCTCCTTCCGTGCGCGCTACACCTCGCCCATGCCGGGAACACGACGCAGTGTCACGTCCGACGGGCTACTCCTCCTTGAGGGCAAGGGCACTGACCACGAAGGCATCGAAGGTAAGGTACGCTATGCCTCCCTGCTGCAATGCCAGCTCGACGGTGGGCAGCAGAAGATCGTGGGCGACACGGCCTTGGTGGTCGAAGGGGCCAACAGTGCGCTGCTCTGCATCTCCACGGGAACAAACTTCAAGAACTACAAAGACGTGTCGGGCGATGCCTTGGCCAAAGCGGAGGCTTATTTGCAAGGCCGTCCCTCGTTGGCTGGTTACGAGCAAGCTCGGGAGAAGCACACGGCAGCCTACCAGAAGTATTTCCGCCGCGTGTCGCTCGACTTGGGACGCAACGCGCAGGCCGACAAACCAACAGACGTGCGGGTGCGCGAGTTCAACACGCTCTTTGACCCACAACTTCCGGCTCTACTCTTCCAATACGGGCGTTACCTGCTCATCTGTTCCTCACAGCCAGGCGGGCAGGCTGCCAACCTGCAAGGTATCTGGAACTACAAGAAGAACGCTCCTTGGGATGGCAAATACACCACTGACATCAACGTAGAAATGAATTATTGGCCAGCAGAAGTTACAGCCTTGCCTGAAATGCACGAGCCTTTCATCCAACTGGTGCGCGACGTGGCCGAAACAGGCAAACAAAGCGCAGCAATGTATGGCTGCAGGGGCTGGACACTCCATCACAATACCGACATCTGGCGTTCAACGGGTGCGGTTGATGGCCCGGCCTACGGCATCTGGCCTACGTGCAACGCTTGGTTCTGCCAGCATCTGTGGGATCGTTACCTCTTCTCCGGAGACCAGGACTATTTGGCATCGGTCTATCCCATCATGAAGGCGACTTGCGAGTTCTACCTTGACTTCCTTGTCAAAGAACCGCAACACGGATGGCTCGTCGTAGCCCCGTCATATTCCCCTGAAAACTCTCCCAATGTAAACGGCAAACGCACCTTCCGCGTGGTAGCAGGCTGTACGATGGATAACCAGATGGTAGGTGACCTTTTCAGCAATACAATTGAAGCCGCCACACTTATGGACGACGACCGGGCTTTTATGAAAGAACTGAAGCGCGTTATCAAACAGCTGCCTCCGATGCAGATAGGCCGTTGGGGACAGGTACAGGAGTGGATGGAAGACTGGGACAACCCGCGCGACCGGCATCGGCACACATCACACCTTTGGGGATTGTATCCCGGACGACAAATCACCCCAAGCAACTCGCGCGCCTTGATGGCCGCCGCCGAAAAGACGCTCAACGGACGCGGCGACCACTCCACGGGCTGGTCGATGGGCTGGAAAATCAATTTCTGGGCACGCCTGCTCGACGGTGACCATACCTATAAGCTCATCTCCGAGCTTATCAACATGGCTCTGGAAGAAAAGGGACAGAACGGCGGTCTTTATCCTAACCTCTTCGACGCGCACCCGCCTTTCCAAATTGACGGTAACTTTGCAGCCACATCGGGTATTGCTGAAATGCTGCTCCAAAGCCACGACAACGCCGTGCATCTCCTCCCTGCCCTGCCTTCCGTCTGGACAAAAGGCGAGGTGAAGGGCTTGCGTAGCCGGGGTGGCTTCGTGCTGGAAGACATGCAGTGGGCTGACGGACGACTGGCGACAGCCACACTCCGCTCCACCATCGGCGGTGTGATGCGCGTGCGCAGTGCAGTACCCCTGACACTCGATGGCAAGGAATTAAAGCCTGCCAAAGGTGAATGTCCCAATCCGTTGCTTCGTGCACAGGCCATCAAGAAGCCGCTCATCAGCAAAGAAGCTCCGAAGGACGAAATGCCCGCCCGGACTTATTATGAATACGACATTCCGACCACGACTGGCGGCACGTATGTGCTGACAGCCTCTCAGACAATTCAATAGAAAGAGCCAAGCAGGCAGTCGCGTAACACGGCTGCCTGTTATGGCTTACTAGCCTTCTCGAAAACCACTTTTGGAATGGACAGAGTTTCCTCACTCTGAGTCCTCCTTTTTATAGAACAGAACTTAACCCTGGATACAATCAAATGAATAAGTTATTTATGAGAAATCTATTACAGAAAAGAAGCTCGGTCCTCGTGGCTGCCTTAGCCGTCTGTCTGACACTTCCGGCTGCGGGCGGCGACGTGTTCCATGCCGTGGTGGCTGCCGACGGCACGGGCGACTACACCTCCGTGCAGCAGGCCATCGACGCCGCCCCGTCAGAGCGCACAGCCCCCTGGCTCATCTTCGTGAAAAGCGGCTCGTATGAAGAATCGGTCACGGTGCCAGCCGACAAGCCTTTCATTCATCTCATCGGGCAAGACAAGGCAACGACCACTATCCATCGTGCCCTTAATGTGGGCGGACGGCCAGAAGCAGGCAAGGACTCGTCCTATTGGGCTTGCTCCGTACACAACCCGCAGTCACCGGTCTACAAGACCGAGGGCAGCATAGTGACGGTGAAGGCCAGCGATTTCTACACATCCGGCATCACTTATGCCAATGATTTCGGCGTGGAGAGCCAGAGCGGACCGCAAGCTCTCGCCATGAAGTCGCAGGGCGACCGAGCCTCATTCTTCGACTGCGCTTTCCGCTCCTTCCAAGACACGTGGATGACTACCCAGAAAGATGCCTATCGCCATTACATCAAAAACTGCTTCATTGAGGGAGCCGTGGACTACTTCTACGGAGGTGGTAATGCACTGCTCGAATACTGCACGCTCTACAACGTGCGCCGGGGTTCCGTCATCGTGGCTCCTTGCCACAAGACAGCGAAGTGGGGCTACGTGTTCCGCCATTGTACCATCGACGGCAATGCCGAGGCTGCCCGCGATGCCAAGACCAAACTGGGACGTCCGTGGCACGACTCACCCCGCGCCGTCTATATCCACACCACGATGCGCATTCCCATCGCCCCCGAAGGATGGACTGACATGGGTGCCATCCCCGCCCTCTTTGCCGAGTATGACAGCCGCGACGCGCAGGGTAATCCCGTCGACCTGAGCCGGCGCAAGTCCGATTACAAAGGCCGTGGCGACAACCCGCCCACCGGCAGTTGCCCCACGACGGTGACAAAGGCCGAAGCCGACAATATGGTCTATGAAAACATCATCCCCGGCACTGACGGTTGGAATCCGCGCGAAATGATGCACCGCCTGCCAGCCCCGCAGGATGTGAAAGTCGAAGGCAAGACCGTCGAGTGGAAGCCAGTAGAAGGAGCCATTGGCTACATCGTTCTCTCGGGCAACCGTATAGTAGGCATCACCGATGAGGCCTTGCTCTCCCTGTCTTCCCCTGTTGGCGACGAGACATTGCGAGTGCGCGCCGTGAACCGTTACGGCACGCTCAGAAAGTAATAGTAATAGTAAAAGCAAAAGGCACAAAAAGAAGGTGCGCGATGTCGCGCGATAAAATACCCTCTTTTCGTGCCTTTTTGTTTCTCAAGCGTACATCATGTAAACTTGGCAATCTCTGTGGCCTCGAAAAGCGATTGCCTTTTATATTCCATGAACCAGTCTGACTAAAAAGCAATGTTACAAAAATACGTAATATTCTTGTCCAATTAATTCCTATGTTAGCGTTTCTTTCTTAACTTTGCTAGCATCCTATCACATTAAAACGCTACTGATATGAGAATAGCTATTATCGGCGCAGGCAACATGGGTGGAGCCATTGCATGCGGATTGGTACAGGGCCGCAAGGCTGAGAAACGGGAAGTCATCGTGGCAAACCCGCACAACGAGAAGCTGCAGGCTTTGCAGGCACGCTTCCCGAAGATTCAGGTGACCAACGACAACAAGGAGGCCGCACGCGGTGCGGACATCATCATTGTGGCAGTGAAGCCCTGGAAAGTCAGCGAGGTGCTGAAGCCCATCCATCCGCAGCGTCCGCAGATTCTCGTCTCGCTCGCTGCCGGAGTGACGATGGAGCAACTCGCCCAGTATGTCGACCCCGAGATGCCTATCTTCCGCATCATCCCCAACACCGCCATTGCCGTGCGTGCCAGCATGACGCTGGTCTGCGGACGGAATGCTACGGAGGAACAGTCACAGATGTTGCTGGACATCTTCAATGAGATGGGACTTGCCATGATGGTGAAAGAGGAACAGCTGGAAGCAGCCACCTCGCTCTCGTCGTGCGGCATCGCCTTTGTGCTGAAATATGTGCAGGCTGCCATGCAGGCAGGCATCGAGATGGGTATCTCACCCAGAAATTCCATGTGCATGGTGGCACAGACGCTCACCGGCGCGGCTTCCATCCTGCTGGAGCAGGACACGCACCCCTCCGTGGAAATAGACAAGGTGACGACTCCCGGCGGTATCACCATCAAGGGACTGAACGAACTCGAACACGCCGGCTTCACTTCCGCCATCATACGCGCACTGAAGGCAAGCAGGTAAAGAACAAACTAACAATCTAAGAACTATGAGCGAACAAATCAAACAAATTGCTGCACGGCTCCGTGGGTTGCGCGATGTGCTGGAACTCACGGAGCAGGAGGTAGCCGATGCCTGCCAGCTCGACGTGGAGGAATACCGCGAAATGGAAGCCGGCACACGCGACCTCTCGGTAAGCACCCTGCAAAAGATATCACGCAACTACGGCATTGCACTCGACGTGCTCATGTTCGGCGAAGAGCCCAAGATGAGCTCCTACTTCCTGACACGCGCCGGAACGGGCATCTCGGTTGAACGGCGCAAAGCCTACAAGTACCAGTCGCTGGCATCGGGATTCCGCGGACGCATCGCAGACCCGTTCATCGTGACCGTCGAGCCCAAACCGGAAGGGACACCCGTACAGTTCAACTCACACCAGGGACAGGAGTTCAACCTCGTTATCGAAGGACGGCTGTTGCTCAACATCAACGGCAAGGAACTCTTTCTCAATCCCGGCGACAGCCTTTACTTCAATTCAGCACTGCCCCACGGGATGCTTGCCCTCGACGGCAAGCCGGTGAAATTCTTGGCTATAATCATGTAACAAATACAATGGTAGAAAGATTCATTACACAGACGAGCTTCACTTCGCAAGAAGACTTTATCAAGCACTTCCACGTGCGGGTGCCGGAGAACTTCAACTTCGGCTACGACGTGGTGGATGCATGGGCTGCTGAACAACCCGATAAGAACGCCCTCCTCTGGACCAACGACCGCGGAGAGCACCACCAATACACTTACGCCGAACTGAAGGAGAAGACCGACCGTACGGCATCGTACTTCCAGAGCCTGGGCATCGGCCACGGAGACATGGTCATGCTCATCCTCAAACGACACTATGAGTTCTGGTACGCCATCATAGCCCTTCACAAGCTGGGTGCGGTAGCAATCCCTGCCACACACCTGCTCACGAAGAAGGACATCGTCTACCGCTGTAACGCCGCAAGCATCAAGATGATTGTGGCTGCGGGCGACGACGTGGTGCTGCAACACATCATTGATGCCATGCCCGAGTCACCCACCGTGGAACGGCTCGTCAGCACGGGACCGCACATCCCCGACGGATTCGAGGATTTCCATCAAGGCATCGACCATGCCGCCCCGTTCGTCCGTCCGGCACACGTCAACACGAACGACGACATCTCGCTGATGTACTTCACGTCGGGCACCACGGGCGAGCCGAAAATGGTGGCGCATGACTTCACCTACCCGCTGGGGCACATCGCCACGGGAAGCTTCTGGCACAACCTCCATGAGGACAGCCTCCATCTGACCATCGCCGACACCGGCTGGGGCAAGGCGGTGTGGGGCAAGCTCTACGGGCAGATGATTGCCGGAGCCAACGTCTTCGTCTACGACCACGAGAAGTTTACCCCGGCAGACATTCTGGAAAAGATACACGAATACCATATCACGTCGCTCTGCGCACCGCCGACCATCTACCGCTTCCTCATCCGCGAAGACCTGACGAAGTACGACCTCTCGTCGCTGGAGTACTGCACAACGGCAGGCGAAGCGCTCAACTCGGCCGTCTACGACACGTTCAAACGCCTCACGGGCATCCGCCTGATGGAGGGATTCGGACAGACCGAGACGACACTGACCCTCGCCACCTTCCCGTGGATGGAACCGAAGCCCGGCAGCATGGGTGTCCCCAACCCGCAATACCACATCGGGCTGCTCACTCCCGACGGACGCCCGGCAGAAGACGGCGAGCAGGGACAGATTGTGGTCTACACCGACCAAGGCAAGCCGTTGGGACTCTTCAAGGAGTACTACCGCAACGAGCAGCTGACGCGTGAGGCATGGCACGACGGAATCTACTACACCGGCGATGTGGCATGGCGCGACGAGGACGGCTACTACTGGTTCGTGGGCCGTGCCGACGACGTCATCAAGAGCTCGGGCTACCGCATCGGCCCCTTCGAAGTGGAAAGTGCCCTGATGACCCACCCGGCTGTGGTCGAATGCGCCATCACCGGCGTTCCCGACGAAATCCGCGGGCAGGTGGTGAAGGCGACCATCGTCCTTGCCAAGGACTACAAGGACCGCGCCGGCGATGCGCTCGTCAAGGAACTGCAGAACCACGTGAAGCGTGTCACGGCACCCTACAAGTATCCCCGCGTCATCGAGTTTGTCGACGAACTGCCGAAGACCATCAGCGGAAAGATACGGCGCGTGGAAATCCGTCAGAACGAAGCGAAGAAGAGACAAGCGTGAGTGTGTACAGGCGGAAGCTCCCCTGCCCCGTCCGCACATCCACGGAACCACATACAAACTTAAAAGCTCAAACCTATGGCAACAACAAAAGATTACGGCTCATTGGTCGAAGTCTTCAGAGGCGACCTTTGGGAGGCAGAACTGGTGAAAGGCTTCTTGGCAGCAAATGGTGTACAAGCCATGACAAAGGACGAATCGGTCGGTCTAGTTACCGGTCCGTACAATAGCGGCGGACAAGGCGTTGTCGTCCTGGTGAACCACGAGGAGCAGGTGTTCGCGGAGAAAATCATCCGGGAGAACAAGCCCAAGTTGGAGAACCGTTGACCCTGTTCGGGTCGAAAAGAGACTGGAAGGTGTGCCCGGCAAGAACCGCAGGGGCACACCTTCTTTCGTTTCCCGTCGGCGGACCCGTCTCATACGGCATACATATTTATACGTCAGAGGCGGTTTATTCGCTCCTTTTTGTCATAAAAAGGCGTTTTAGCGTGGCATAAAGATTAAATATGCCTACATTTGCCTTGACACATATCATCCAAAGATACGACTATGAGCAAGGACAACCATACACGCATCGTGGTCAAGGTGGGCAGCAATGTGCTCACCCGGACTGACGGGACACTTGACGTCACCCGCATGTCGGCACTGGTCGACCAGGTGGCGGAATTGCGCCGGGACGGTACGGAGGTGATTCTGGTCTCTTCGGGTGCCGTGGCGGCAGGACGCAGCGAAGTGCATCCTTCGGGAAGACTCGACAGCGTGGCAAGCCGACAACTGTTCTCCGCCGTGGGACAAGCCAAACTCATCAACCGCTACTACGAGCTGTTCCGCGAACACGGCATCGCCGTCGGACAGGTACTCACCACCAAGGAGAGCTTTGGCACCCGCCAGCATTACCTGAACCAACGTGCCTGCATGGAGGTGATGCTACGCAACGGAGTGCTCCCCATCGTCAACGAGAATGATACCATCTCCGTGACCGAACTGATGTTCACGGACAACGACGAGCTCTCGGGACTCATCGCCACCATGATGGATGCATCCGCCCTCTTCATCCTGAGCAACATCGACGGCGTCTATACCGGTCCGCCATCCGAGCCGGACAGCGTGCTACTCCGCGACATCAGGCCGGGAGAAGACCTGTCAGAGTACATCCGGCAAGAGAAGTCAGGCTTCGGACGCGGCGGCATGATTACCAAGACCCGCATCGCCCGCAAGGTTGCCGAGGAGGGCATCGCCGTGTGGATAGCCAATGGCAAGCGTGAGCGGATCCTGCCTGACCTCATGGCTCATCCGGACACGACACCCTGCACCCGGTTCGTCCCCTCACCCGTCGCCCCGTCGAGCGTCAAGAAGTGGATTGCCCACAGCGACGACTTCTGCAAGGGAGAAATCCAGCTCGACGAGGAAGCCACCCGCCGGCTGACGGAAGGGCAGGTGGCAAGCATCCTGCCTGTAGGCATCACTCGGGTAGAGGGAGACTTCGAGGAGGACGACCTCATCCGCATCATCGGCGCCGACGGACAGCGCGTCGGAGTGGGAAAAGCCGACTGTGATGCCACGACCCTGCGACGGGAACTGGGCTGCAAGGACAAGAAACCCGTGGTGCACTATGACTTCCTCTACGTGGAAAGCTCCGTCTGCTGACAGGAAGGCAACCCTCACACACAAGAACCCGCTAACAAAAGAACCCACATGGACATACATTCCCTATTGGCTTCCGCTAAAGAAGCCTCCTTCAACCCCGGCATACAGGACGAAGCACTCGTCAACGAGACCCTGCGCCTGACCGCCGACGAGATTGAGACACAGACTGACGCCCTCCTCGCCGCCAACCGCAGCGACCTGGCACGCATGAACCCCGACGACCCGAAATACGACAGGCTGAAGCTCACGGCAGAACGCCTGCAAGGCATAGCCGACGACATGCGTACGGTCGCCTCTCTCCCCTCTCCGCTGGGACGCATCCTGCAACACAGCGTCCGCCCCAACGGCATGGAGCTGACACGGGTGAGCGTCCCCTTCGGCGTCATCGGCATCATCTACGAGGCGCGACCCAATGTGACCTTCGATGTGTTCTCCCTCTGCCTGAAGGCCGGTAGTGCCTGCGTCTTGAAGGGAGGGAGCGATGCCCGGGATTCGAACACGGCAGCCGTGTCGCTCATCGGCAATGTGCTCCGTCGGCAAGGACTGCCGCCCCACCTGGTGACCCTGCTTCCTCCCGACCGCGAGAGCGCCGACGCCCTGCTGCGTGCCAATGACTGCGTGGACCTGCTCATCCCGCGCGGAAGTGCCGGACTCATCCGCCACGTACGCGAGCATGCCACAGTCCCGGTCATCGAGACCGGTGCAGGCGTCTGCCATACCTACTTCGACCGTGCCGGTGACACAGCCAAAGGGGCAGCCATCGTCTGCAATGCCAAGACCCGCCGGGTGAGCGTCTGCAATGCACTGGACTGCCTGCTGGTTCACCGCGAACGCCTCGCCGACCTGCCGGAGCTCTGCCGTCCGCTTGCCGAGAGCCGGGTGGTGCTTTATGCTGACGGACAGGCCACAGCCGCCCTTGCAGGACATTATCCTGCCGACCTGCTGCGACCGGCAACGCCCGACAGCTATGGCACGGAATTCCTCGACTACAAGATGGCGGTGCACACCGTCGCCTCGCTGGATGAAGCACTGGCACACATCCGCCGCTACGGCTCGCACCACAGCGAGTGCATCGTCACCGAAGACGCAGCTTCCGCCGAACGCTTCATCCGCGAGACCGACGCAGCCTGTGTCTACACCAATGTGTCAACCGCCTTCACCGACGGGGCACAGTTCGGACTGGGAGCGGAAATAGGCATCAGCACGCAGAAGATGCACGCCCGCGGTCCCATGGGACTGGAGGCACTCACCACCTATAAATGGGTGATACGCGGCAACGGACAGATACGTCCGCGATGAACGCCTCACTCAGACAGACAAGTATTCACACCAACATAAACTAAGAAACGACATGAGAAACTTTACATGCGTACAAGACCTGGGGCCTCTGGACAGTGCCCTCCGCGAAGCTTTCGAAGTGAAGAAAGACCGCTTCAAACACGTCGCACTCGGACGTAACAAGACCCTGCTGATGATTTTCTTCAACAGCAGCCTCCGCACCCGCCTGAGCACACAGAAGGCGGCGCTCAACCTGGGCATGAACGTCATTGTGCTCGACATCGCCCAAGGCGCGTGGAAGCTGGAGACCGAACGTGGCGTCATCATGGACGGCGACAAACCCGAACATCTGCTCGAAGCCATCCCTGTGATGGGTTGCTACTGCGACATCATCGGTGTGCGTTCGTTCGCCCGCTTCGAGAATAGGGACTATGACTACAACGAGGTCATCCTGAACCAGTTCATCAAATATTCCGGACGTCCGGTGTTCTCCATGGAGGCAGCTACCCGCCATCCGTTGCAGAGCTTTGCCGACCTCATCACCATCGAGGAGTACAAGAAGAAGGAACGTCCCAAGGTCGTCATGACATGGGCGCCCCATCCCCGTCCACTTCCCCAGGCTGTTCCAAACTCCTTCGCCGAATGGATGAACGCCACCGACTATGAGTTTGTGATCACCCATCCGGAAGGCTACGAGCTGGCACCCGAATTTGTGGGCAAGGCACGGGTGGAATATGACCAGATGAAAGCTTTCGAGGGCGCCGACTTCATCTATGCCAAGAACTGGGCGGCCTACAGCGGCGATAACTACGGAAAAATCCTGAGCACCGACCGCTCATGGACCGTGAGCGAACGTCAGATGGCAGTGACGGACAATGCCTACTTCATGCACTGCCTCCCTGTACGCCGCAACATGATTGTCACCGACGAGGTCATCGAGAGTCCGCAGTCAATTGTCATTCCCGAAGCCGCCAACCGCGAAATTTCGGCAACTGTCGTCCTGAAACGCATGCTCGAATCCTTGTAATCACCGTCCGTGCGGAATGAAAGTGTAGAATAATTCCACATATTATTCCACACTTTCCACACTTTTCCACACTGCCGTACAGGCGTGCCACTGGCAAGACTTCCTATTCTTTAAAAAGCAATGTTTCTTGACATCCGTTTACAATATATCTCAACAATTATATTTCCAGGGACACTTCATGGGGCATCTCTTAAAACTTTTCACAAGCGGAAGGTTTAAGACAGGAAGAAGCAGGACACTTTTAGTAGTCTGACAGCTATTTTGTTATAAGTTTTCAATAAACAGAAAACGCAAGTACAGTACTACAGGTCCGACAAAGCGCCTGACAAATAGCTAAAAGAAGCTATATTTCGTAGTCGGAAGCCAAAAATATGTATTTTATACTGACAGGTTGGCACAAAGTCCGGCTTTGGCACATGGGTTGCAATATAATTATCGAGTGAGGCTTGAAAAGGATACCCCGACAGGACCTTGCTTACGTAAACAACTAAAAAGCATCAGAAAGTATCTGGCAAGCATGAGGAGGGCAGGCTAGGAAATACGCTGACAGTCGCAGCACTGAAAGATATTTAAGCCGTCCCCACTACAACGGTCATTCATCACACTGCGTTTACCACTTGCTACCGATTGTGAGCGTGTGAAACACGGACGAGTGCCGAACGAAGCCGACCCTGCTTCTCCCCTTTGCTACCAATACGATTTGGTGAACTTAGTGAAGACCACATACACACAACTTCATATGATTAAAAATTCTCCTAAAGAGACTTGAAACTAAACTTAGCGGCTTCCCATTCGTGATTGAACCGGAAGTCGCGCTTTTTTTATACCCCTTCGAAAAGTGTGCCAAGATTTGGGGTCGGTTTGTTTTCCGACGTTCTACCAACAGCTTTCCATCTGTCATTTTATCTATCAGTTTGACACTTTCACCTATTGCTTCTATGAGCATACAACTGGCAGCCAAATTCTTCATTCCCTCCGGAGAACTATAATAATCATCAACACACAAAATGCTTTTATTCCAATCTTTCAACATCTGGATAGCTTCATGTATTTGATGTAAAAGTCCAAACGTTCTATCTGATAACATAAATACCATCTTTATCTATTTCTTCAAGCAAATAAGGATTTATATGCTTGTGAACCCTTACTACATCCACAGAACATTGGAGCAAGTTTTCCAAGAAACGCTTCAGGCGTACCATCCTATAAATCTCTGGTTCCATTTCCACACAGACATCAATGTCACTGTCTTCTTTCTGTTCATTTCGTGATACAGAACCGAATATGCGCAATGATTTGATGCCAAACATTGATTTCAATTCGTCGGCATGAGAAGATATTAGTGATATATACTCTTTCGTCGTCTTCATAAACCTATCATTTTATGAATCACAAATTTAGGTATATTAATCGGAATCTGAAAAGAAAAAGAAGAAATTCAGCTATTGAAATCAATTCATGAATATACGTCACATTGGCATCAGACACCACGTATTCGATGGACTGGATGCCCCTCATGTTTGTGGAACTGCCCCGATATTTATCGGAAAGGCACTTCACAGGGCGATTAAGATAAAAGAAGAAAACGACTTGACAATTTAACCCCAACCGGCCCTTAGGCCGCTCAAAGCCCAAGGACCGGCGTGAGTCAGGAATAACACGAAATGATTCAACCGATCCGTATGCCTGTAATACAAACCTGAAAACAGGCAAGACGAAAGCCAGACGCTTTTTTACTTTGGAGAACATCTGCAAGGAGCTGGATTGCCAGCCGGGAGATATTCTGGAGTATAGAGGCAACATCGGATAAACCATAAACAAGTGACTGTCTTCCCCTCGTCAGGAGAAAACAGTCTCCAGAATTACTTCGATCAGTAGCCAGCAACCTACCACAGTCATAATCCAACCATAGATACGCGAACCCTTCGTGTATTTGTAAATGGGCTCTTCACCCCTCCTTGCAATCTTGGCGGTTGCAATATGAAAAGGACGTGCAGACAGTCCCAGGGTAATGAGAACCACGATAAAGAAGATGAACATCAATTCAGCCGACGAGGGATCGAAGTACTCATCACCATCGTCTCTATCCAGCTTCTCCAATGTGTAATAGAATTTCAACACAAACAGGGGATAGAAAATCATTTCCAGGATACTGACTTTTTTGCCCAGCTCCACATATTTGTTCTGCTCCTGTATATAACGTTCACGTTCGCGGAACAGCTTGTCGCCATCCACACCCCGGGCAAGCAACTCGTCATACACTTCTTTCACCAATTGCTCCTGATAATCCGTCGCATGATTATAGATGTCAATCAACTCCTGGGTAGACTTGAGCTCAGTAACGTGTGCAAACTTTTTCTCCATGATTATTCAGTTTGGATGTTTTCATTTCCAAGCCGTGAACTTTTTACGATGAGTCACAATGTCCTCGTATAATTGTACATC